>Ga0209580_10000069_pt1 | contig 92095 bp, 83 predicted proteins | sample Coa_R1_5_FD_187153 | JGI IMG/M metagenome (GOLD analysis project Ga0209580, IMG submission 187153) | Surface soil microbial communities from Centralia Pennsylvania, which are recovering from an underground coalmine fire - Coalmine... | ecosystem: Environmental > Terrestrial > Soil >... | reverse complement strand
CGCATCAAGGTTATCGGCTTCGCGGCCGCACGCCGGCCGCGGTCTTTCTGGCCAAGAAGGCCAGCTAAGCGCAATTGAGGACGACGGTTGGAGGACAAGAGTGTCAACACCTCGTCCATACTGGACACTCTAGTGACGTGCGTCCCATCAACGAGAACCATTCCCCTCGACTTATCTTCAGTCTATTCCTGAACAAATGAGAGGCGCGTCGGGCGCAGACCCGATCTAGGCAATCTGGACCAGAAGAGTCAGGTTTCCTCCTGCCGCCGAGCAGACCTCGTTCGTTTACGCACTCGCGACGCCCACGCGCTCGAAGCAGGCGTGCGTCGAGCCGATCGCGGCGCTCTACGAGCAGGGGCCGCGTCCATCACGTCGGCCTGTTCGCGGACCTCGAGGAGCAGCTGTGCTCGTGGGTCCCAAACCAGGGCGAGTCACCGGACCGCCTCGACGCGCTGGTGTGGGCCCTCTGGTCCCTCACCCTCGAGCCGGTCGGAGTCGCCTGGCGATGTAGGATTTGCATGAACGCTCCTGACACCGGAGGTACTCAGGGTTCGGAATCCACGGCGCCGAGCGGTTGGTCGATCAGACCTGTCCGCTCTCCACCTGCGCGAGGCGCCGGAGCGGCGCATGGGCCTTCGCTCGCCACACTACAGCGCGTCCACTTAGCGGCGCACCCAGTAAATGATGGCTAGGTCGATGAGCACAGCAAACGAGAACCAGGGATGGAAGTAAAGCACCACCAGAACGAGCGAGAGAACTGCTGACCAAAGCGCGATAGGTCGCCCCCAGCCTTGCCCCGCCAGCCACCCCGCCCCGCCCAACACGAAGCCAAGCGCTACCACAATAGCAAGCACGATCGCGAATGAGCGGACCAAGGCAGCATTGCTACCAAGATAGCCTAGCAGCCACGATCGACTTGGATTGAATGGAGCCGTCGGAGATGGAGGAGAGAGCCAGATCGCCAAGTGCACAAGGCCGTGGGCTATCAAGAAAAGCCCGACAAGCAACCGAGGCATGCATCCACCCCTTCAGCGCGCGACGGTACTTTCGACCTTGCCACGTGCAAAGCGTCGCTGAGTAGATCCGTGCCGAGAATCAGCGCCGTGAGCCTCCGGAAGAGGTCCACCAGATGTTTCAGTGCTACGGCTTAACCGCCAAAGAGAGCGCACTGGTCATGGTAGTGCTCAGGCGGCAACGTACGGATCGTTGCCGGCGTGGCGCTTGTGCTTGGTATCTTCGGCGTCATTATCGGAGGCGCCACTGGGACCGACAAGGAACCGCTCATCCGGGTTCTCTGAGGCTTCGGAGCGCATTGAGTACCACGGCGACGTCGATGAACTCCTGGAGGACCGCCCCTTCCACGGGCGTGAGGAACCCGAACGCGGCCGCCACCATCCCGGCGATCGAGGCGCCCATACCCGCATACACGCTCTCCAGCGCGATCCGCTGCGAGCGCTGCGCGATGCTTACGGCCGGCACCACGCGATCGAGCTGATCAACGAGCAGGACTACATCCGCCGCTTCAGCGGAGGCGGCGGCGCCTTTCGAGCCCATCGCCACACCGAGATCGGCCGCGGCCAGGGCCGGCGCGTCGTTGACCCCGTCCCCCACCATCATCACGGGCCCGTGTTTCCGCTCGGACAGCACGACCAGCACCTTCTGGTCCGGCGTGAGTTCCGATCTCACGATATCAACGTGTATGCCCGCAGCAATCCCCGCCGCCACCTCACGGCGATCGCCGGTGGCGAGCACGATCCGCTGAATGCCGAGACGCCGGAGTTCGGACAGCACGGTAGCGGTGCCTGCACGTAGCTCATCGGCCAAGATCAGCACGCCGATGAGCCTGCCGTCCACGCCCACAGCGATCTGAGCGGCGCCTGGAGGTCGGCGCGGCCCGGCGCTCAGGGCGGGAGGGGCGGTGATTCTCGCCCCCACAAACCGGAGGCCGCCAACAATCACGCGACGCCCATCCACCGTACCCTCGACCCCTTCGCCCGGTGTTTCAACCACATCTGTCGGGACCGCAAGATCCAGGTGGCGCGCGCGTGCCTCCTCAACGAGCGTGCGGGCAATGATGTGTTGAGATGCCTGGTCGAGCGACGCGGCGATTCGGAGAACTTCATCGGACGACGCGCCGTCCGTGACGTCGGTAGAGACCAGTCGGGCATGCCCCACGGTCAGCGTCCCGGTCTTGTCGATTACCAAGGTCTGCACGCGAGCGAGGGTCTCGAGCGCAGGGCCGCCTTTGACGAGGATGCCGTGTTTTGCGGCGAGCGACAGACCTGAGACGATCGCGACCGGGACGGCGAGGATGAGCGGACAGGGGGTGGCGACGACCAACACGGCGACGAGTCGCACAGGATCACGGGACCAGAACCAGGCGGCGCCGGCAAGCACGAGGGTGACCACGAGGAACACCATGGCGAAGCGGTCCGCTAGCCGGGACATTGGAGCCTTGGACCGCTGGGCGGCTTCGACGAGGCGCACGATCCCCGCGTAGGTGCTCTCGTCCGCGCGGTGCGTCGCCACGACGTCGAACGGGGCCCCGGTATTCGTCGACCCGCTCATCACGGCGTCCCCGGAGGGGTGCTGGACGGGAATCGATTCACCGGTCAACGCGGATTGATCCAGGACGGCGACCCCCTCAAGCACGGTCCCGTCGACGGGCACCACGTCGCCCTGGCGCACCAGGAGCGTGTCCCCCCGCTCGATCGCCTCTAGCGGGATCTCTTCCAACCGGCCATGATGGTGTCTGACGGCGGTCCGCGGCACGCGGGCGAGAAGCGCAGTCATCTCGCGACCCGCACGGCGCTCCGCGAAACTCTCGAGGTACTGGCCGCCCGCGTACATGAGGGACACCACCGCGGCGGCGAGAGGCTGGCCGAAGAGCAAGGCCGAGGTCATTGAGAGGGCCGCGATGATGTCCAACCCGACATCACCCTGACGCAGGCGGATAACGATCTCGGTGAGCAGGGCTATCAGAACCGGAATCGTGGCCGCGGTCCAGATCCACCGGGACCACGTCGCCGCCCCGGCCAGGGGCGCAGCGAATCCGAGCAGCAACCCGGCGGCAGGGAATGCCACGAGGACCGGCCGCAGAGAGTTCTGAATCTCCGGAAGAGACATGAGAAGTCTCTCCCGGGACGCTCTACGCACCGGGAAGTTCACCCGCAGACGTCAGACTGCGGTTCCACATCGTAGCGGCAAACGAGGTCATGATAACAGGCGGGCCAAACCAATGAAAGAATTCGGGGCCGCAGGCTGATGCCGACTAATCGCGACCCTCCACCGCCGCCAGCGTTTACCCCTAACCCGCCGACCGTCCGCAGGCCGACGCGGATAGTCAGACATCGCGCCTCATTTCGGTTGCGGCCGGCCGCCTTCATCTTTCCAATGCCCGCTGCACGGCCCGGACGGCGCGATCGACTTCGCGCTCTTGCGTGTTCCAGTTGAAGACCGATACGCGCATGCAGCGTGTGCTGCGCCATGTCACGCCCCCGAAAAATGCCTCGCCGGAACGGACGATTCCGCTGCGAGGACGATTTGTTTTCCGCGAGCGGGGGGCTCGCCTCGTGATCAGTTTGCCGGACCACGCGAGGCGAAATCGATGCGACACCCGATATTGCCCCTGGAAGTAGCAGCCCGAGCGCCGCCTGTCGCGTCATCAACACTTCGACGCACACCGACAATGAGATTCGCGTCTCCTCCACGGCATACTCTCACCTTGTCCCGACTCGAGCCGGGCCTATTGTTCAACATTGTCGGCAAGTCCCTTCGACGCGATCCTCTCTAGCGGTACATCGCCTCGTCGACGGTGCGGCGATGCGCAACGCGGGACCCCCTTTTTGCCGCACCCGACGACGAGCAGGTCTCGTTAGTGGGTCACTTTTGGCCAAAGCGGTGCCGACGGGCAGGTGTCGTCGCGGCCGCGACGGTGGCGCTAGGTGTACTCCCAGTAGGCGCGAGCGGGAAATGGATCGGGCGACAACACGTCTCCGTTCGGGATGCATTGCCATGCGAACCGGGAGCGATGCGAGCTCCCGGATGTATCAGTGTAGTCGATGAAGCCATACAAGAACACGTGCAACGTGCCCCCGCGAACATCGTTAAACTCTCGAAAACTCAGGCCACCATGGGGGTCCAGTCCTCGGCGTATCTCCCTAGTCTCTCCGGGTGGAACGACGTAGGCACCTTCCAACGGCAGAATATTGTCGCTTGGAGGGTTAGCGGGCAAGACCGTTACGGCTTCGAACCGTATCCGTTGCCCGGTAATCCACGCCGGACTCTTGCCATAGTTCTTGAGGAGAAACGTGGTCTCAAACCGTCGGTCCCCCACGCCCCTGCCCGTTATCACGATTGTCGGCGTACCTTGGATCAACAGGTGCGGACGTTCGGCATTAATCAGCGCGTCCGCACTTTGCTTGGCGGCAATCGCACTTAGGCCAGTGAAGCTCAGCGTTCCAACAAGTAAGACACCCTCGCCGATCGCAGCCCAAAGCAGCCACCCGTATATCTGGGCCTGTCGCTCGGCAGCAGCGGCCTGTCGCTCTGCAGCCCTGGTCTGCTCAGAAGCGAGTCGAAGCATTTCTTGCCGATAGCGTCGTTCGGCACGATCTATTTGCTGGTTTGGGGGTGCGGGTCTTACCTGTTGGTTGCTGGTTGGCCGTTGTTGGGTGGCGGCTTGGTACTGCTCGGATATGCCGCTCTTATTCTCGGTGCCGCCCGGTCTTTGCGAGGCTGACGCGCTCAGGCTTGCGAGAAGGACACAGCTCCAACTTGCTAGGATCAGCGCGGACCACCGTGTCCATGACCGCGTCGAAATCCACATGCTCGTCGGTGAGTTGGTCAGTTTGAAAGCAGGGCAACGACTTCCTCCTGGGTCCACGATGATCGGCTGGCGTGGGAGCGCGTGCAGGAAACATGGGACAACCTGTTGTTTGGTCTCCGGGTCAAACCCGCGCGTGTCGTCGTGAGCACCACGCCGAGGCCCATTACGATTATTAAGGACTTGGTGGCTCCGGCCGGCCAAGATGTGGCGCTCAGCCACATGACGACGTTCGAGAACGCGGCGCCGGCAAGCGATGATGGTCGCGCAAAATTACTTCAGACTGTGATCCCCGGCGAACACGCCCACGGGTTGCAATCTTTCATGGGGAGTCTCTACTTTAGTTCGGCAAGCCGCTTCAACATCGCCTCGATGTGTGGCATGCATTTCTCGCCTGACGCTTTTCGATCGGTGCCTCCGGCAAGTTCTCGGAGTGGAGGCACCGCGCGTTCGAGGTTGCGGATAAGCTCCTCATCGCGCAACTCGTAGATCGCCTCGCGCATAGCACGAGTCATCGTATCTTCAACGTCACGGGTATAGTAAAGGCCCCAATTGGCGCGGATCTCATCGCGGATGATCTCTAGCGGTATCCGGACTGACTGGATTAGTGCGACGCGGGCCTTCACAGCAGCGTCTTCAGCGTCCCAGCGACGTTGCCGCCGTGCCAGGATGTAGGCAGCCGCAAAGCCTATCCCGCCGGTCACAGCACCGCCAAAAATCTGCACGATCAGGTCGTTCAGCTGAATACTCTCCCGTGGCCCAGCGCGAGGAGTGGAAGCACCAAGATAGACTTGTGGCCGTGAAACGTGAGACGGTCAGCGGACACGTCTAAGTTGATCACCCCGATGGCTGATCATTTCTTTACCCACGAAGGACGATACCCCGGTGCGTAGATGGTGATTCCCTTGAGTGGGAAGTCGAGTATGAGCCAACCCGGAGGGAGTGGGCTTGCCTTACAGTTCCACGAGTTGCCCGAATTGGAGGAAAAATCGAAGGCGATTCCCAACCCCGGGTAGTAGAGAGATCTGTCGGACTCTTCGCACTTTTCCACAACCGGTGCATCGTACACAGTCTTCACGGTGTCAATGTCCTGTCCGAACCGAACTCCCTTGGTCGTGACTACTGCCCAAGTTCGGATGGGCACGGCACTCGCGTAGTACGATACGGATACCACTGTGTGCCCCTTTGGTTCGAATGCTATGTTCCATGCACCCGCGGAGTCCCACCAAGTATATCCAACCGTGCCGTCGCTGGACTTCCACGCGCTATCGAAGGGGTGCGTCATCACGTCTTTCACGTCTTGCAATGTCTCACCGATCGCAACGGGGCCGAGGTGTTCGCCTTCCACAATCGTGTTCGCGTAGCGGGCCTGTGCTAGTCGCGTTTGTTCCTGATTCTCCCGATCGGCCTCGTTTTCGGCCCAGACGTACGCAAATACGGCAAGGGCGACAACCACGACAACGGCCGCAATCACGAAGACTCGTGGGCGCTTCTGTGTAGTCTCGGTGCCAGAATTATGTGTCGCTACCTTGTCCTTTTTCTGGCCCTTGCCTTCGCCACCGCTGACTTCATGGATCATAGTGGCCTTCCATCGATTCGTGCTTCGCGTTTTCCAAAAGGCGGCACCGAGTGACCAAGCAACGGAGGTCAGCAACAGAACCGTGAACCATCGCGTCACGAAGAATGAGAACGAGCCGGTCGCCTGAATCGCGGCCAGCAACAATAATAGAACGCCGCCGTTGGCGAGCGAGGCTCCCCAAACACGGTACCTCTCGCGAGTAGCGTACTCTTGAATCCACTCCTTCTCTTCCCAGTGGAGACCAACGCGATTGCCACGGTCATCCGGCCACGGGCTGTCTGGTGGTGCTCCGCGTCCGGCCAGTGTCGTGCCGACTATCTGCGCGGCAGTTCCGAGAAACGCAGGAATCAACCACCACATTTTCAGACGGACGATAGCGTAACGAGGTGTGTCTTGTTCGGCCAGTCCCAAGATAGGCAGCAGCGGCCATTTGACGAATGCTGATCGGCTACTATCTTCAGCATTGGTGGTCGCGGCGACGAATAGCACTCCAACGAGGTGGCAGGATCGAGAAACGACATCAAGACGAGCGAACCTAGCACCAAGGCGCGCAGGTGCATCCCCCGGCAAGACGTGGGATGCACCGTCAAGTACGGAACAGGAACCCCGCCAGCAAGCGGTACACCTCCACGAGATAGATGTCCGAGTGGTGCCCCATGAACGGTCCGGCATCACCGTCCGGGTGACTCTTGTGCAACGGTGTGAGGTCGGCCACCACGAGCCGCTCCCCCTGCGCCGAAATCCCCGACGCATCGAAACCCGACCCCACGGTCACGTCCCCACGTCCCCCCCAGACGGTCTCGGTCGCCGGGTCCGGCCCCGCCGCGCCTAACGCCTGCATGTCCCCTCCCGAGAACAGATTGGCGAGCCGCTCCGCTTCCGGGTACCACGTCACCAACGCAGTGTCGAGTTTCGATGTCGTGACCAGAAGCCGCAGGTCCACCCCGGGATAGGTGGACAACTGCGCGTACGCTCCGCCGGGCGCGAGTGCAACGCGGTTGAACGCCGCCTCGAGCAACGCCACGCGGATCCGTATCGTCGGGTCGATCGCCGGCAATTGCGCGAGGGCACTCACCAGGGCGGAGCAGACGACCCGGCACCCGTACGAGTGCCCGATCATGGAGAGGCGCAGGGGGCGCCGCTTTGAGGCGTACAGGAGGCGCACTAGGGACGCGACACCGTGTTCTCCTACGATGTCGGCGCGCTTGCCCATCGTGTAGAACGTCAGGGCCTCTCTGACATCCTCGATCGGCCCTGGTTTCCCTGGGATCAGCGACGGCCATTGGACCGCCGCCGCGAAGGCCTCGGTTGGGAGGGTGAGCCCCGGCCACGACACGTGGTCCATCAGACACCGCTCGAACCCCACGGAAAAGGCGTTGTATTGCTGATCCGCATCGGCGGCGTTTGCCCACCATCCATGCGAGTACACGACCACGTCCGACACGGGGCGCGGTGCACCCAACACCTCCCCCACGGTAGAGGGCACGCCCGGGTCAAGGATGATACCGTTTTCGTTGATCGGGACGGTGACCGCGAACGCCGGGCACATAGCGCCAACCCCCCCTCTCTACATCACGTCGCGTGATTGGCCGACACTTCGGCGATGCAAGCAAGCCAATGCCGGCGCCGCTAATTCAGCGATTCGAGACGAAACTGCGCGGCGCACAGCAGCTTCGAGATAAACTAACGCCCTGCTCTGTCATCGCCACGCCTCCCAGTTGACTCTGCTCAGGCGATCATCCCGATTGCGTCTTTGCCTTAGCCCACCGTGCCAGCACGGCCCTGCGGGCCGCTTCCGAGCGTTCCGCCTTGGGTGTCTGTTTCCACCGGGCCCGCGCGGCGGTTCTCGCAAGAGCCTGCCGTTCCTTGTGCGTCAAGGCCCGCATCCGGCTGTTCCCGCCTCTGCGCCGGGCGGCATCGTCGAGTCCGCGGACAACGCGCTTCATGCCCAGTATACTACCACACCTGGCATGTATTGACAATGCGACCACCTGGCACGTATACTTGTCACAGAATTAGTCATCGGGGGTGACTCGATGCGTGTCGCGCTCTACGCCAGGGTTTCAACTTCGGACAAGGATCAAAATCCCGAGACGCAGTTACTGCCGCTCCGCGAGTTCGCCGCAGCGCAGGGCTGGACGGTGGCCGGCGAGTATGTGGACCACGCCAGCGCGACCGATCTGCGCGGCCGCACCGCATGGCGTCAACTCCTCGACCGCGCCGCGAAACGGAAAGTCGATCTAATTCTCGTCTGGAAACTCGACCGCGCATTCCGTTCCGTGGCCCACACGGCCAACGTGACCGAGGACCTGCGCCGCTGGGGCGTCGGCTTGCGGTCCTACAGCGAGCCCTGGCTCGACACGTCGGGCACGTCGCCGGTGGGCGACCTTATGCTTAACATCCTCGCTTCATTCGCGCAGTTTGAGCGGGCGCTGATCGCTGAGCGCGTCCGGGCCGGGATGGCGCGTGCCAAGAGACAGGGGAGGCGGTTGGGCCGGCCGCCTGCTGTCAATGGCGAGTGGGCTATGGTGCGGCCGTTGATCGAGACGGGCGTTCTCAGCCGCCGGCAGGCCGCACGTCGGCTTGGGTGCTCAGCCCGGACCGTGGCCCGGATGCTGGCTTAAGGCCGACGCCAGCGGCGCGAAAATCTAATGGACACTACGGGCTCGGCGAAGATAAACGGGAACGGCTCCGGATATTGCAGATGTTCGGCGATGTACCGCTCGAGATGCGTCCTCAGGCGGTCAATCGCGGCGGCGATATAGTCGCGGACGAATGCGGCGCATGACAACGCCTTGCGTCCGACGTCGGTGCTTCCTGCCGAACGAACAGACTAGGTTATGGTGGGACGACCAACCTTTTCGGCACTCGGAATTCCGTGCGGCAGTACAAGCCGTGGCGCTGGATTGGCAGGCAGGCGACCGTCCAGAGCGTCCGCAAGTTTCGCGAGGTGCTCTTGCTGGCGTAGCCAGTCAACGAATCGCTTGAGTTTGGGCCCAAGCCGAAACCGATGGAGCGCCTCGCGGACGTCGCGCGGGCTGATGGTGCAAACCGGTCTGCCCGCCGTGATCGCGTTTTTTGCCATCTTGAGCGCCTGCTCGACGTCACGGTGGCGTGTGCGCGCCCACCAACTCTTCACAAGGTTCCGGGCGAGCGCACGGCCCTCTTCGCTGTCTGGACTTAACGCTCGCTCCAGAAGGCCGTTAATGTGTTGCGCGATGCGCTCATGGTTCTCCTGACCTAGCCTGTGAAGCAGCGCAAACCATTCAAGGGACTTCGGATCGTACGAGTAGTGCGGGCTCGCCCGTAGCGCCTCGTGAAGCCGCAACAGGTCAGGGATGGCCTTCCGTAGGCCGTTCGATGTTGCGCCCTCTTCAACGAGAAGAACAGTGACGAGCCGTGCACCACGCGACGGCCAGGGGTTTTGAGTCACGCCGATCGTGATGCCGGGGCCGAGACGGCGCAGCACCGGGATGCGAAAAACCTGGGCCGAATTTTTCACGGGTTCCAATTTCCGCGCGCCCGAAACTCGCTCCTGTTACTTAGCGGCAACGCGTGTCCCCGGGGCGGGGCGGGCGCCGCAGTCGCTCCTCCGCTCCCGGGGCCGGGCCCGACTGCGGAGGGCAACCATGAACACGCACGGCCCCTTTGTAGAGTTCGTCCAGACGTCGGCCCGCCGCTACCCTGCCTGTTCGCTCGCCCGCCACCACGAGGACCGACTGGCCCATGTGGGGATTCTTCGCGAGGTCGCGGAGGCGCGGGGCTACCGGACCGTGACGGAGAAGACCGTCCTCGCCCGCAACCATTTCGCTGACTACCAGCGGCGCGTCCCCGGGATTCTCGTGCCAGTCTTCCCGCCTGTCAGTTCCTCCGACGGGGCGACGTTCGAGTTCGCACAGTTCCGGCCCGACAGCCCGCGCGCGGGGCGACGCGGGCGGCCGGTCAAATACGAAACTCCCGCGGACGGCCGCAACGTGTTGGACTGCCTCCCTACAATGCGCGGCTTCCTCGCCGATCCCAAGATGGCGCTGGTCGTCACGGAGGGCGTCTTCAAGGCCGATGCGGTGACGAGCGCCGCGCTCCGGGAGGCCGCCGGAGGACCGCCCCTCGCGGTTTGCCTTTCGCTTCAGGGCGTGTACGGATACCGGGGTCGCAACGCCCTGGGCGGCCTGACCGCGTTAGCCGACTGGGAGGCCATCGCGCTCAACGGCCGCCGCGTCCTGCTCGCGTTCGACAGCGACGCGATGACCAAACAGGAAGTGTACAAGGCGCTCGGTCGCTTGAAGCGGTTCCTGGAGGCGAAGGGTGCCGTCGTCGAGGTTGTCTACCTCCCGGACGGCCCACGCGGCGAGAAACAGGGGGCGGATGACTATCTCGCGGCGGGGCATAGCCTCGCGGACTTACTTGGCCTCGCCGAGCCGGAGTTGCGCGAGCCGCCAGACCCGACCGAGGTGCAAAGAAGCGCGCCGCCACTGGGGTCAGCGGGGGTCGATCTCAATGTCTCTCTTGATCAGCATGGCGCAAATCGGACAGTCTCGGCGCGTACAGTTCTTGCTAGCCGCGAGCCCTTTTCTTGGCCTGATCCCGTAGACGGCACTCACCTCATCGAAATGCTTGCGGCGGTCTTCGCGCGATACGCCGTCCTGCCAGCGGGTGCGGCCGTCGCGCTGGCATTGTGGACAGCCGCAACGTGGTTGGTCGACCTTTTCGATGCCTTCCCGTACCTAGCGATCACGTCGCCCCAAAAAAGGTGCGGCAAGACGAGGGTCATGGAGTTGCTCATGCTCGTGGTCAAGCGTGCCCTGCCCCTCGCTGGGATCTCCGAGGCCGCGCTGTTTCGCGTGATCGAGAGTGAGCGACCAACCCTGCTGATTGACGAGGCACAACACCTACGTACGCGCGACGAGCGGTCGGCGGCCTTGCACGACCTCTTGTGTGCAGGCATGAGGAGGCCGACCGCCTATGTGTGCCGAGTCGGGGGAGCGCACCGGGACGAACTCCAGCGGTTCTCCGTCTTCTGCCCGAAGGCGATCGCGCTCATCGGGGAAATGACGGACGTGCTAACAGACCGCGCCATTGAAATTTCGATGCGGCGTCGGAAGCGGGCCGAGCATGTTACGCGTTTTTTCTTCGCCCAGGCGTCCGCCGAAATCGAGCCCGTCCGCCAGCAGATAGCCCGATGGACGGCAGACCACCACGACGGGGTTCGCAAGGCTTACTTGGAGACGACTCTACCGGATTGGCTGGAAGACCGCGAGGCGGAACTCTGGGCGCCGTTACTCGCTGTCGCGCATGTCGCCATCCCGGAGCGGATCGCCGACGTCGAGAAGATCGTGAGGAAGATGTCGGGCGCGAAGGCCGAGATGGACGACTCCATCGGCGTGCGCCTGCTTGCCGACGTCCGCGCGGCGCTTGACGGCCGGGACTTCGTCCCCACCAAGGACATCATCGCCTCGCTTGTGGCGGTCGAGGACGCGCCGTGGTCCGAATACCGGGCCGGAAAGTCGATCACCGCCAAGGGGCTGGCGGACCTCCTCAAACCGTTCGGGATCGAGCCCGACAAGGCTCGCCATGACGGGCAAGCGGGCATTCGCGGCTACTTCCGACAGGCGTTTCAGGATGCTTGGGAACGGTACCTACCCGCCAATCCCCGCCCCGATCCGCCACAAGCGCCACAATCGTTGCGGGACAACGGCCAGAGCGAAATTCCTGATGTGCCACAGCCGCCAACTGTGGCGGATGCGGAAATGTCCGGAAATGCAAGCAGGACAAGGGCTGTGGCGCGTGTGGCGTCAAGCACCTCGACCAGCCGGGAGCAGACAGACCTCCAGGACCTCGCTACGGCGGACGTGGCCGGTGCCCAGAAGCACCTTCGCCATCTCGCCGCGTTGTGGGAGTGGCCGGAAATTTACATTGGCTTCGGGCACGCCGTCCCGGCTGGCCCCGAGGCGTGGTCTCGGTTCCTGGCGCAGGCCCCGCGTGAGCAGGTCGCCTGGGCGATCGCAGACCTGGAATCGTTGGAGACCGGCGCCCATTGACGTGAAGGACGGCCACCGCCAGGCCAGAACCCTCCCCCCCATTTCGATTCGAGAGGGGGGATGGTCATTGGCCGGCACATCCATCGTTCAACGAGGCAAGAAGTTCAGCGTTGTCTGTTACGCAGGCGTCTGCCCGATAACCCACAAGCAACGCCAGAAGTGGTTCGGAGGATTTGCCACTCGTAAGGAAGCCGAGCGGTTCAGGCTGACGCTTTCACACCACCCGTCATTTAGCGCAGGGCAAGGTCCGTACGGCTCGCCACGGCTACGAACAGGCGACTACCTGCAAGACTGGCTCGACGAACGCCGGGCGCTCGGAACGCTCACGCCGCGAACAGCAGACCACACCGAGAGCGCGATTCGCCTGCACCTTATTCCACATATCGGACACATCCCGCTCGTGCGGCTCGGCCCGCCGACGATTCAGCATCTCTACGTTACGCTTCTACAAGACGGCCTTGCCCCAGCCACCGTCCGCCGCTCCGCGGGCATCCTCCACGTCGCCCTCGAAGCCGCCGTGGAGCGCGGCTTGATCCTCCACAATCCGCAGGACAACACGACACCGCCGAGGGTCCCGAAGTACCAGCCCACGGTGTTGCCGCCGGAGCAGATCATCCACTACCTGGACGACGCTTGCCAGAACGCAACGCCCAGCCTGTACGCGCTCTATGTCACAGCCGCGACATGCGGCCTGAGAATTGGCGAACTGCTTGGTCTTCCTGAAGGCGCTGTCGATCTTTCCGGTCACCTACTGCGGGTGAACCGTGCCCTGATCGATGCTGGCGCAACCCCTGTGTACAAACAGCCGAAGACGGATTCTGGAGCGCGGACCGTCTTATTGCCAGACACCGCCGTCGACGCCATTCGCGCCGCCTTGGTGTGGAAGAAGCAACAGCGGCTCAAGTTGGGCGCGGCGTACCGGGACGCGGGCGTCCTATTCTGCGGCCCCAAAGGGCGGCCGCTCAACCCCAGCAACATTCGCAACCGCGACCACCTCCCCCGCCTTGTTAGGCTGGACCTGCCACGCACGCGGCTCCATGATCTGCGCCACTTCCACGCGACGTTCTTGGTAGCGAGAGGCGTTGACCCACGCACGGTGGCCGATCGGCTTGGACACGCCTCGCCGTCGTTTACGCTCGCTACCTACGCGCATGCAAGTACCCGGGCACAGGCGCAGGCCGCAGCGATTGCTAATGAATTGCTAACGAAAAACGGAACCTCAGGCAGATGAGCGATCGTTCAGAAACCCTGCAAAATTTGGTGGGCCCTCGTGGACTCGAACCACGGACCTCACCCTTATCAGGGGTGCGCTCTCACCACCTGAGCTAAGGGCCCACAGTGCGTTTTTAGTATAGGGACGGCGCCGCGGAGCGTCAACCGAAAACGGGGGTATCTACTTCAGCCCGCAAAGTGAACCCCCCAAGAGGGAGTTCAGAAGTCAAAATTGAAACTTCGACTCGACGCTCGTAGCCAAAGGAGTGCTCACTTGTCACGTGTTCGCGTTAGCAGTTTTGCCATTTCCATCGACGGTTATGGGGCGGGGCCGAATCAGAATCTCGAAAACCCGCTCGGCACGAGCGGCAAGCAATTGCATGAATGGTTTTACCCTACCCGCACGTTTCAGAAGATGTTCGGAAAGGACGTCGGAAAGACCGGACCGGATGACGACTTTGCCGCACGCGGAATGGACAATCTCGGCGCCTGGATTTTGGGCCGCAACATGTTCGGTCCTGTTCGCGGGCCATGGCCGGATGAGTCATGGAAAGGTTGGTGGGGCAATAATCCTCCCTATCATGTCCCCGTCTTCGTACTGACGCACTACGCCAGAAAACCCGTTGTGATGGAAGGCGGTACTACATTCCATTTCGTCACGGGTGGAATCCAAGGGGCCCTGAAACTGGCCAAGGATGCGGCTGGTAATAAAGATGTTCGCATTGGAGGTGGCGCTGCTATCATCCGTCAGTACTTGCAAGCGGGCCTCATCGACGAGATGCACCTCGCCATTGCGCCTATCCTGCTCGGTTCAGGCGAGCATCTGCTCCAGGGCATTGATCTGACAAAGCTCGGCTATCGTGTCACTGAACATGTGACGACTGAAAAAGCGACCCACGTCGTGCTTAGCAAGTAGCAGAATTCATCTGCAAATAGCAGAAATGACATACTCAAGACTGACGGAGTCATCTCGCACGTTTCGATTGGCCTCGACGGGTTTGCCGCCGATATGAATGACAGCCTGGATGTCACGGAAGGCGATCGGGCGGATCCAATCCGGTCGCCTAGACTGATTGCCCGTCCATGAGCGCCGTCCATGAGCGTCGCCCATACTAGCGCCGTCCATGAGCGCCGTCCATGAGCGCCGTCCATCAGTGCCGTCCATGAGCGCCGTTCATGAGCGAAGTGCGGAGCTGGGGGGAAGTGTCGGCTCCTAAAAGGGGGGGCTCACTTTGCCCGCTGAAGTAGATACCCCGTCAACCGAAAACGCTGAGTGTTACGCGGTCAGCAGCACCTTCGCGAAGCGCCGCCGGCCGACACGGACCACCAGCCCGTCGCGCACGGGCACATCGACGTCACCCTTAGCGCGCGCGTCGTCGAGCGTCACGCCGCCCTGATCGATCAAGCGCCGCGCCTCGGTATTGGACGGGGCCAGCTTCAGCGCGACGAGCAGATGCGAGAGCCGCATGGAGCCATTCCGTACTTGCGCGCGGCTCAACGCCGCGTCCCGGATCTCCTCGGGGCGCTCACGCTCCCGGAACACCCGGGTGAACTCCGCCGCCGCGGCGTCGGCGGCCGCCTCCCCCCAGTGGCGGGCCGTGATCGCATGGGCGAGCCGCTGCTTGACGTCCCGCGGATGCTCGGTGCCCCGCCGCAGCGCCGCCTCGAGTGCCCGGACCTCGTCGAGCGGCACGAGCGTACAGTACTCGAAGTACGGAATCATCAAATCGTCCGCAATCGACATCACCTTGGCGTACATTTCGTTGGGCGGCTCGGTGATGCCGATGGCGTTGCCGAGACTCTTGCTCATCTTCTGGACGCCGTCGAGCCCGGGCAAGAGCGGCGTGAGGACGACCACCTGGGGCTCCTGCCCCATTTCCCGCTGCAGCTCTCGCCCCATCAAGTTGTTGAACTTCTGGTCCGTGCCGCCGAGCTCGACGTCCGCCTGCAGGGCCACGGAGTCGTAGGCCTGGCACAGCGGGTACAGGAGCTCGTGAAGGTGGATCGGCAGATGCTCGCGGTAGCGCTTCGCAAAGTCGTCGCGCTCGAGCAGCCGGTGCACAGTTGCGCGGCCGGCGAGCCGGATCACGTCCTCGAACTTCATCGGGGCGAGCCACTGGCTGTTGAAGACGACGCGGGTGCGGCCGGGATCGAGAATGCGGCTGTACTGGTCCCGGTACGTCGCGGCGTTGCGCTCGACGTCGTCGCGGCTGAGCTGCGGCCGCGTCTCGGAGCGGCCCGACGGGTCTCCGATCAGCGTCGTGAAGTCACCGATGACGAGAATCGCCTCGTGGCCGAGGTCCTGAAACTGGCGGAGCTTTTGCAGCACGATGGCGTTGCCGAGGTGGATGTCCGCCGCCGTCGGGTCGAGGCCGAGTTTCACCCGGAGCGGGCGGTGCTGCTCCAACTTGGCCACCAGCGCGTCCTCGCTGATGACCTCGGCCGTGCCCCGCCGGAGCACGGCCAGTTGCTCGAGTGGACCAAGCGTCGGCACGCCGGGATTATAGCATCGCTCAGTCGGGACCGTGGGGATCGCTGCCGGGGGCGCAGCGCGGATGCCAGGGATCGAGAAACTCCTCGGTCTCGACCTGCAGGGTGACGTGCGAGAGGCCGAACCGGTCGCGCAGCATCGTCCCAAGATTGGTCAGCACCTGCTGCGTATCGGCATCGTCGTCGACCCGCACGTGGCCGCTGACGGCGGCAATACCGCTGGTGAGAGACCAAATGTGGAGGTCGTGCACCTCGGCGACACCCCGCACACCCGCCATGGCCCGGTGGACGTCCGGCAGCGACACGCCGGGAGGGGTGCCTTCCATAAGAATTCGGACCGCCTCGCGCAGCAGCGGCCAGGACCCGCCGACGAGCAGCGCGGCCACACCGAGGCTCACGATCGGATCCGCCTGCGTCCAGCGCGTCGCCAGGATGACGAGCCCCGCGGCGATCGTCCCGATCGCCGCCGCCGCGTCGGCGAGCACGTGCGCGAGCGCGGCGCGCACGTTCAGGCTTTCCCCGTGCGCCCGGAGCAACAGCATGCTCGCCAGCAAGTTGCCCCCGAGGCCGGCGATCGCGACGGCGAGCATGCCGGGCGCCGCGACCGGGCGGGGTGTCGCGAGGCGCGCGACGGCCTCCCAGCCGATCGCGACGGCGATGACCCACAACGCCGCGACGTTGGTGAGGGCAGCCAGAATTTCGGCGCGCCGGTACCCGTAGGACATCTGCGCGGTGGCCGGCCGGCTCGCAATCGAGGCGGCCAGCAGGCCGAGGCCGAGACTGCCGACGTCAACCAGGAGATGCCCCGCATCGGCGAGGAGCGCGAGGCTGCCGGTCCACCAGCCGCCCACGGCCTCGATGACCATAAGCGCGAGGGTGACGCCGAGGGCGCCCCCGAGCGCGCCGGCCGGTCCCCTCGCCCGGAAGGCCGCGTGGCTGTGCCGCTGTGCGGCGATCGTCATTGTTCCGCGAGCCTCACGATCGTGGCCCCGCTCCCTCCTTCGCCCTCACCCCCGAGCCGGAACGACGCCGCGTGCGGATGATGCTTGAGGAAATCGTGCAGCGCGCGGCGCAGCGTCCCGGTGCCTTTGCCGTGGATCACCGTCACGAACGGCAGGCCCGCGAGCGCGGCTTCATCGAGGTATTTGTCCAACGCGAGAATCGCCTCGTCGACCGTCATGCCCCGGAGATGAATGCTGGACGGCACGGCGGCCGCAGAAGCGGCCGCGTCCGGCGAGGGGGCTCGCGCCGTCACCACGGCGGCGCCGCGCGGGACCCCGCCGCCATCCGGCGGGGTCCCGGTTCCCGTGGCCTGCCGGCGGAGGTCGTCGAGCGGCACGCGGACCTTCATCGTGCCGACCTGCACCTCCACCTCACCCCGGGGATCGGGTTCGGCCTGGACGACTCCGGGGCGGCCGAGGGAGGCGACAAGCACATGATCGCCCACCTGCACCCGATCGACTGGAACGCCTGGGAGAGTCGGCTCCGCCTCCGCGGCGTAGGCGTCCGCGGCCCGGCCGAGCGCACGCAGGTGCGCGCGCAGCCGGGCCGCCGACTGGGGCGACCGTTCCTCGCGCAGCGCCGCGGTCAGCGCTTCGAGCTGCCGTCGGCCCTCCCGCAGCAGGGCTTCCAGTTCCGCGCGGGCCCGTTCCAGGCCGTGGCGGCGTTCCTCCGTGGCGCGGCGGGATTCGTCTTCCGCCCGCGCTCTCGCGCGGGCGGCCTCGATGCGCTCGCGCGCCGCGGCGTCGCGCTCCTCGGCCAGCGCGGCCCGCTCCTCCTCCACGCGTTGAATGACGCGGCCGAGGTCCGCCTGTTCGCGGGACAGATACCCGCGCGCACGGTCGACGATCGCCTGCGGCAGACCCAACCGGGAAGCGATCGCCAGCGCGTTGCTGCGCCCCGGCGTGCCGATCAAGAGCCGATACGTCGGGCGGAGCGTCTCTTCATCGAACTCCACGGACGCGTTCTCAATGCCCGGGTGCGTGAAGGCGAGCGCCTTCAACTCGCTGTAGTGCGTCGTGACCGCGGTGCAGACTCCCCGCGCGTGGAGCGTTTCAATCAGGGCGCGCGCGAGCGCGGTGCCCTCCGCCGGGTCCGTGCCGGCGCCGACTTCATCGAGCAGCACAAGCGCCTGCCCCGGTTCGTCCGGCATCGTCGCGAGCAGTCCGAGGATTTCGACGATCGCGGTGAGGTGCGACGAAAACGTGGACAAGTTTTGCTCGATGCTCTGTTCGTCGCCGATATCCGCGAACACGCCCGGAAACACCGCAACGTCGCTGTCCGGGGCGGCCGGCACGTGCAGTCCGGCCTGCGCCATCAACGTGAGCAGTCCGAGAGTCCGGAGCGTCACCGTCTTGCCTCCGGTGTTCGGCCCGGTGACCACCAGCGTGCGGAACTCACGGCCCAAGCGCAGATCGATCGGCACGACCGTCCCGGTCAGCAGCGGATGGCGGGCGGCTCGAAGATCAATCTGCCCGGCGGCGTTGAGACGGGGCGGCGAGGCCTCCATGCGCTGGCTCAACGCGGCCGCCGCCGCGACGAGGTCGAGGGCGCCGAGCGTCTCGAGCGTCTCCCCAATCGGTCCGGCGGCGGCCCCCACCGACGCGCTGAGCGCCGCCAGGATGCGGGCGATCTCCACCTGTTCGGCCGAGGCCAGTTCACGGACTTGGTTGCCGAGGGGCACGATCGCGAGCGGTTCCATGAAGACCGTGACGCCGCTCGCGGATTGGTCGTGCAGCACGCCGGGAAACTGGTCGCGAAATTCGCTGCGGACCGGCACGACATACCGGTCCCCCCGAATCGTCACCAGCGGCTCCCGCAGCATGCGCAGTACGGCCGGCGTCCGCAACACTCGGTCGAGATGCTCGCGCAGTCGCGCATCCGCGGCCCGCCGGCCCCGCCGGATCTTCGCGAGTTCAGGACTCGCGTCATCGGTGATCGAGCCATCGTCCGCGATGGCGCCGCCGATCGCCGCTTCGAGGTCGGAAAACACGCTGAGGCCGTCCGCCTGTTCGGCGAGCCCGGGGGCTTCCGCGGCATGGGCCGCGAGAAACCCCTTGAGCGCCCGGCCCACGGCGAGCGTATCGCGGATCTCAAGCAACTCGAGCGCGGCGAGCGAGCCACCGATCTCCGCGCGGTGCACGGACGGGCGGATGTCGCGGATGCCGCGCACCGGAAGGCCGCCCGCGCCGTCGGCGAGAGCGCGGGCTTCCGTGGTCAACTGCTGCCGACGAACCGCCTCGTCCAGCCACGGCGACGGTTCGAGCGCCATCGCGCGGTCCCGGCCGAGGGTCGAGACGCACAGCGCGGCGAGCCGCTCGCGCACGGCCGGGAAGCCCAGCACACGCAGCGCGCGGGGGGTCATTGCGGCCGGGGCGCGGCCGGGGCCGTCACCGCCGGCGTTCCGAACGCCCCTGGATCCGGCACGGCGGACGTCAGAAGGTCGAGGCATGCCGGCGCGACGTCGGCGATCGTCCGCAGCCGCGGGGCCATCGCATCGCGCTGCGCTCCGCAGAGCACCGCCGGCACCGGATTCGTCGTGTGCGCGCGGGTCCGGTCGTCTTCCACGTTGCCGTGGTCGCTTGTCAGGACTACGAGCGTCGCGGCAAGGTCCACGTGGCCCAGCACACCGCCGAGGAACCGGTCCAGCCGCTCGATCACTTCGCCGGCATCGGGCAGGCGGCCGTGCCCAGCGAGATCCGTCTCAAAGAACTCGAACATCGTGAATCTGTGCGCCGCGGCGATGCCGGCGAGATTACGCCCCGCCCCCTCAGGAGTCACGACCGGGACCTCCGCCCCCAGCTCCCTCGCGCGCGCGTTCGTGAGGTCGTGATACACCGCCTGTCCGCCGGCCAAGTCCTCGACGGTGCGCAGCCGCATGCCGGCCTGCAGCGCGTGGAGGGTCACGGCGCCGTACCGCAGCCGCCGGGCTGCGACGGCCTCGAAGTACACGGGGGTGTACGCGTTGGCCAGGGCGACCGAGATCCCGCGCCGCCGCAGCGCTCCAAACAGGCCGTGGGCCTCGAGGAGCGCGGCGAGTGAAGGCGTCGGGTACGCCGTGAGGTGCCGGCCAATGTGCGCCGCGGCATTCTGCCCCGTCAGCAGCGCAACTTGGCCGGTCGCGCTCTGCGGAAGGCCCGGGACCCCAAGACAGGCGTCCAGCGGCGCGAGTACGGCCACACCGGTGTGGCGGGGCGCGGGAAGAGCCACCGGACCATCGAGTACCGAGCGCAGGACGGGGGTCGCGGCGCGCACCAGCGGATTGGTCGCCGCATCGGCGTCGGCGAGTCCGAGGCCGTCCACGAAAATGAACAGAATCCGAAATTCGCGCACGGTACCATCTTACCGCAGGCGGAGGGACGACGCCCGTGTGGTACGCGCGAGCCGTTCTCAGCCGGTCGCGAGTTTGGCGATGAGGCCGGCCGCGGCACCGCCCAGCACCAGCCAGGCGGAGTTCACCTGAAACCGGATCAGCACCAGCACCGCCGCCAGCGCAAGGGCGGCGGTGAATGGATCCACGATGCTGGTGGTACCGAGCTGCCAGGCCACCGCCATCATGAGCCCAAGGGCGGCGGCGTTCGCGCCGTCGAGGAACGCCGCGGTCCAGGGAGAGGCCCGCAGGCGCGGCACGAACGGATAGACGGCGACCACGAACACGAACGACGGGAGAAAGATCCCCACAGTCGCGACCACGGCGCCCGTCCACCCGCCGGTGAGGTAGCCGATGAAGGTGGCCGTCGTGAAGACCGGCCCGGGCGTGAATTGCCCCACGGCGATTGCGTCAAGAAGTTGGCGGTCCGTAAGCCAGCGAAGCCGGGTGACAAAGTCGTCCCGCAGGAATGCCAGCAGCACGTACCCGCTGCCGTACAACGTGGCGCCGATTTTCAGAAAGGTCAGGAACAGCGTCACGAGGCCCGCGGCGCCCGCAGCGGCCGGCGCGATCGCGCCCGGATCGAGCGGCACGACCGGTACCGCCGGGGCCGCGAACACGGCGTGCCCGTTTGCCGCCGCACGGCCGCGGCGCCTCAACCGGCCGCGGTTCTCCGCAAGCATGACGAGCAGGGCGAGTCCAAATAAAGGCACGAGAGGGTTCCAACCGGCGAGGTAAAGGGCGCCGCCGAGCGCGACCGCCAGCCCGAGCCGCCAGTTCTTGACGGCGACGCGCATGAGCCCGTAGATCGCCTGCACGATCACGGCGATGATCACCGGCTTGATGCCGTACAGAACCGAAGCGACCTGCGGCAGCGAGCCGTAGCGCACGTACGCCCACGCAAACACGAGGACGAGGAACATCGCCGGCAAGATGAACAGTCCACCGGCCAGAATGAGGCCGAGCCGGCCGGCCCGCGTGTAGCCGAGGTAGATCGCCAACTCCGTCGATGTGGGACCGGGGATCAGGTTGCTCGCGCCGAGCAGGTCGAGAAACTGCTGTTCGGTCACCCACTTGCGGCGCGCCACCACCTCTTGCCGCATGAGGGCGATGTGCGCAGCCGGCCCGCCGAACGCGATCCAGCCCAACTTCAGGAAGAGCGCGGCGACTTCTCGAAGGGCAGCGCGGCCGGAGGCAGCCGGTTGCGGAGGGGCCGCCTGGTTCACCTCACGGAGGCGCGGCGCCCGCCGGTCATGCCGGCCCGCGCCGCAGCGGCTGGAAGAGCTCGATCGGGTTTCCCGAAGGGTCTTCGAGAAGAATCTGCGAGCCGCCCGGGCCCCGAAGGATCTCGTTGCGGAACCGGACGCCGGCCGCACGCAGGCGTTCGACCTCGGCCGCGATGTCGTCCACGAGGAAATGGATCCGGTTCCACCCGCCCGGCTCCGGCCGCCGTCCATCCGGCATCGGTCGCCCCGCGGAACTCAGCGGGCCGCTCAGCAGTAAACGCAGATCACCCCGCGCGACTTCGGCGAATGCGGGAGCCGCGCTGGAGATCAGTGTGAAGCCGAACTGTTTTGTATAGAAGGCGACGGCGGCCTCGACGTCACCAACGATGTATCGCACATGGACAGTGGCCACGAAGACACCCGCCGTCACGGAATGGGCCGCACGGCGCGCGGCATCCGCGTGCGGCGCGCAGAGACGGGCATTGGGCGCACCGCGGGAGCGCTCCTGCCCGGCGGGCGCGAAAGGCACGGCGATTCCGGGTCGATGAAACGCCAGGGAGCGTCCGTCGCGACCGAGATCCCAATCCGCGGCGTCGCCGCGGTGCGCCGGGGCCGCGGCCCGCGCACCAGATAGAGCGGACCGCGCGTCAGATCCGTCCGGTTCTGCGCCAGCGTCACGCCCATCGCCTCGGTAAGCCGCCCCGGACCGCCGCCGATGAGGCGCAGGACCCGCGTCGCGCGCCGCCGCGCCATCTCGTCGACGCCCAGCACCGGCTCGATCGCGCGCAGCAGCACCGCGCCCGCGGTGCCTTCCGGCTCCGTCACGACGTTCATGCACGCGTGGTTGCCGTAACTGAAGTACACATACACGGTCCCCGGCGGGCCCCACATCACCTCGCTGCGGGCCGTGCGGCGGTACGCGTGACTTGCCGGATCGCGGGGGCCGAGGTACGCCTCCACCTCGACGAGGCGGCCCGCGAGCCGGCCGCGGGGCGTCTCGTACACCAGGTAGCAGCCGAGCAGATCGCGGGCCACCGTGATCGTCGGGCGGGCAAAGAAGGCGCGCGCAAGACGGCGCCCGCCCGGGAACGGCGCGGCCGTCCCGTGACGAGGACCTTCGGCCGGCGCGATCGGTGCCCCGCGGCGGAGCCTCGCCGGACGCGCCATGTTATCGGGCCAGGAACTCGAGCAGCGTCGCGAGCGGCCACGCGTTGATGATCTGCGTTGCCTCCATCCAGCCGCGCCGCGCCGCACCGACGCCGTAGGGCATGAAGTCCAAATGCGCCTTCTGGTGCGCGTCCGTGTCGACCGCGATGAAGACGCCGCGCTCCCTGGCGAGCCGCACGTGCACGTCGGGGAGGTCGAGCCGGTCGGGGGACGCGTTGACCTCGAGCGCCGTCTCCGTGCGCCGCGCGGCGTCGATCACCGCGTCGATGTCCAGATCGTATCCGGGACGCCGGCCGATCAGCCGTCCGGTGGGATGGCCGAGCACGTCGAGACGGCGGTGCTCGAGCGCGCGCACGACCCGTCGCGTCATCTCGTCGCGGGGCATGCCAAACCGGCTGTGCACCGACGCGACGACGAGATCGAGCTCCTCGAGCACGTCGTTGGGATAGTCGAGCGAGCCGTCGGGGAGAATGTCGACTTCCGCGCCCATCAGGACGCGGATGCCGACCGCGTCGGACAGCCCCCGCACCGACGCGGCGTGCGCCCGAAGATCCTCGACCGTCACGCCCCGCGCAAATTTCAACGACTGCGAGTGGTCCGTGATACAGCAGTATTCATAGCCGCGAGACGCGGCGGCCCGGGCCATCACTTCCGCCGTATCCTTCCCGTCGCTCCACTGGGTATGCATGTGGAGATCGCCGCGGATCTCGCCGAGCGTGATGAGCGCCGGCAGCTCGCCGCGCTGCGCCGCCTCGATCTCCCCCTGCCCTTCGCGGATCTCGGGCGGGATCCAGGGCAGGTCCACCGCGGCGTAGACTTCCTCTTCGGTGGCCCCGCCGAGGCGGCGATCCGTGGCCACTTCGTACACGCCGTACTCGTTGATGCGCAGGCCGCGCCGCACGGCGAGTTCCCGGAGGCGCACGTTGTGATCCTTGTTGCCGGTAAAGTACTGCAGCGCCGCGCCGTAGGATGCCGGCTCGACCACCCGCACGTCACACTGGACCGCGGCGCGTCCGATCAGCACGGTCGTCCGTGTCGGACCCCGCCCGAGCACCTGCCCGACCTGGGGCAGCGCGACCACCGCGTCCATCGCCGCCGCGGCGTCGGCAGTCGCGACGACGATGTCGATATCCGCGACCGTGTCCCGCATGCGCCTGAGGCTGCCCGCCACGCTGACGGCCTCGATGCCCGGTACGCGGGCGAGCCCTTCGACAACCGCGTCCACGAGCGGCCGCGCCTCGTATGCGGGACGCCGCCCGGAGGCCTGCCGGCGCCGGCGCTCTATGCCGCGCAGGATGTTCGCCTCGGTCCGCGCGCCGAGCCGCGGCAGACCCCGCAGGCGGCCGTCGCGGCAGGCCTGTTCGAGAGCCTCGACGTCGGCGATGCCCAGTTCGCGGTAGAGCAGGAGGGCGGTCTTTGGCCCGACTTCCGGAATGGTCATCAAGGCGGGCAGTCCCGGCGGCAGGCCGCCGCGGAGCTTCTCGTGGTCGGCGATCGCGCCGGTGCGAAGATATTCTTGGATCTTCTCGGCGAGACCGGGGCCGATGCCCGCGATCTTGCGCAGCTCGCCGCGCGCGTCAATCGCGGCGACGTCTTCGCTCAGCCCCTCGATGGCGCGCGCGCCCTTGCGGTACGCGTTGACGCGGAACGACGACTCTTCTTTCAGGTCGAGGAAGTCGGCGATTTCCGAGAGCAGCCGGACGAGTTCGAGGTTGTGGGCGGCCGTCGACATGAGTCCCGGTGATGATGATACTGCCTCGCGCCCGACTTCGCCGAGAGGACGGCGGAGGCGGCTGGGCGGTTCCGGGACGGCGATTGGCGCGAACGGGTCCTGCGATCAGGGGCCGGGCGGGCGCTCCGGGCGGTGGGGGGGCTAGAACACCGAGCCTCCGGGGCCGATTCGTGGGATGCGCATTCCGATCGGCAGCTTCGTTCGCAGGAGCCGCTGCACGCGCTCGTTGCCGCGCAGCAGATACGGGGCGACCTGCGAGCGATGGGCGTCCGCCGCGATCACGCTGCGAAACGGCGCCGCGAGCATCAGGACCAGCAGCGCCGCGGCGAGCGCAAGACCGCGGGCAATCCCGAGCAGCCCCCCGAGCAGTCCGGAGGCGGGGAAGGTCGCGCGAGACAACGCCCACCTGAGCAGCATGCCGAGCGGCAGGTACAGGCCCATCCACATCAGGACGAACGCGATGAGGCCCTGCCAGGAGGGGTCGAGCACCGGGATGTGACCAAGGTAGTCCGCGCCCAGCGGGTAGTACACGGCCGCCGCCAAGTAACTGGCGACCAGACCGGCTAAGTCGAGGAGACCGGCCGGCGCGCCGAACCGCGCGCCGCGGAGCACCGACACCAGCACGATCGCGAGCGTGACCCAGTCGATCCAATTCAACGCAAAAGTGCGGGGCATGTGCGCCTCCCCCGTGACCTACCCGCGCATCTAGTGCCCGAAATCCGGAGGCGTCAGACTCACGCTCTCAACTGAGCGCCGGCCTCCCGAAGGGCTGTTCGAATCTTGGCGACGATTTCCTCCGCTTCCGGCGCGGTCAGCGTGCGGTCGGGCGCGCGGAACCGCAGACGGTACGCGAGATTGCGCTGGCCGGGCGGGACCGGCGCACCGACATACACGTCGAACAGTTCCACCGTTTCGAGGAGCGGGCCCGCCGTCGCGCGGATCAGCCGCTCGACCGCCGAAGCCTCGTACGTTTCCGGCAGCACGAAGGCGAGATCCCGTTCGACTTCGGGATACCGCGGCAGGCCGGTGTAGACGCGCCGTGGTTGAGACGCGGCCAGGAGCGCCTCCGCGTCGAGTTCCGCGATGTAGGCGCGGTGCGGCAGGCGCTCGCGTTCGACCACGGCGGGGTGCAGCTCGCCCAGACGGCCGACGACGCGGCCGCGGACCGTCAGGCCGGCGACCCGTCCTGGGTGCCACCATCCCGGCGCATGCGCGGAGGCGTCAATGCGCCCGCGCATGCCCGGCGCCGCCTCGTTCGGCGGCGCGGATGGAACCGACACCTCGGCACCCGCGATGTTGAGATCGTCCACCAGCGCGTCAACCGCGGCGCGCAGGTGCGGGAAATCAGCCAGGACGCCATCCGCGGGCACGTTCCAGCCCCAGCGCCAGCGGCCCATGACCGCGATGCCGACGGCGCGGCGCTCGTCAGGCCGTCCACCGTCCGGCGCCGCCCGCCAGATCCGGCCGTATTCGAAGATGTGGACGTCGTGCTGCCGGCGGGACGCGTTCGTCGCGAGCACGCGCACCAAGCCCGGCACGAGCGATCGCCGGAGCGCGGCGTGCTCCGCGGTCAGCGGATTGGCCAGACGAACTTCCGCGCCGCCCGCCGTGGCGGCACCGGCCGCGGCCCCGTCGGCAAGGCCGGGTGCTGTGAGCAGCGGCGCGTCCCCCGAGGGCGGTCCCGCGCCGTTTCTTCCGTCGGTTCTGGCGGGCACGAGGGTGAGTGTCAACACCTCGGTCAGGCCCGCGCGCACCAGCGCCGCGCGGACCCGGCGATCGCCTGCGACCGGCGCCGACACCGTACCCGGAGATGCGACGCCCCGCGGCAGCGTCAGCGGCACCCGGTCGTACCCGTATATCCGTGCAACCTCTTCAATCAGGTCTTCTTCGCGCGTAAGGTCGGGGCGATAGGTCGGCGGGCGGACGGTGAGCGCCGCGGTCCCGGGCGTCACCTCGCATCCCAGCGCGCGCAACACCCGGATCATCTCCGCGCGGGGCGCGTCGACCCCGAGCACCGCGCCCGCCCGCGCGGGCCGCAAACGAATCGTGCGGCGCGCGCGCGGCCGGGGGTAGACATCCACGATCCCCGGCGCCGGCCGTCCCGCCGCCACATCCGCGAGCAGCGGCCCGGCGCGGCGCTGCGCGAAAACGGGCCCCTCCGTATCGGCGCCACGCTCGAACCGGGCCGACGCCTCCGTGCGCACGCCGAGCCTCCGGCTGGTCCGCCCAATTCGCGGCGGATCCCAGTACGCCGCCTCGAGCAGCACAACGGAGGTGCCCGGCCCGATCTCCGTATCCTGACCTCCAATGATGCCGGCGAGCGACACGGCGTGGGCCGCATCGGCGACCACGAGGACTTCTTGGTCCACCGTTCGGGTCACTCCGTCGAGCGTGACGAGCGACTCATGGGGACGCGCGCGCCGCACGATGAGCCGTCCGCCTCCGACGCGCGCGAGGTCGAACGCGTGCATCGGCTGTCCCATCTCCAGCATGACGTAGTTCGTGACGTCGACCACGTTGTTGACGGCCCGCACGCCCGCCGCCTCGAGACGGCGGCGCATCCACGCGGGCGACGGCCCCACACGCACGCCGTCGATCACGGTCGCGGTGAACCGCGGACACCCCTCCGGGTCTTCCACGGCCACGGCAATCCGGCGGTGCGCATCCACGGGTCCCGAGGGCGCACCCTTTCCCGCACGCCCGCGGTTCGGACCGCGCCGCCCGGCCGGCGCCCCTTCGGCCCGGGCCCGCGGCGCCCCGCGCGCACCCACCCCCGCGCCGTCAAGGCCCTCGGGAAGACGCAGCCCGCGCCCGAAGAGGAGCGCGGCTTCGCGTGCGACCCCGACCATACTGAGGCAGTCCGGCCGGTTCGACGTCACCTCGACGTCGAGCACGGTGTCATCGCCGGCCCGCTCGACGGCTTCCACGGGCAGGCCCACCGTGGCGAGCCGCTCCACGAGCGCCTCGGTCGAGACGTCGCCGAGATCGACGTACGCTTCCAGCCATTCCCGGGGGACGCGCATCTCCCGCCTCAGACCTGGCGCAAGAACCGCACGTCGTCTTCGTAGAAGAGCCGGATGTCGTCGATGCGATGCTTGAGCATCGCCGGCCGCTCGATTCCGATGCCGAACGCGAACGCGGTGTACCGCTCCGGGTCGATGCCGGCCATTTCGAGGACGCGGGGATGAAACATCCCGCACCCGAGGATTTCCAGCCAGCCGGACCGTTTGCAGACGGCGCAGCCGCGTCCGCCGCAGATGACGCAGCCGATTCCCATCTCGGCGCTCGGCTCCGTGAATGGGAAATAGGATGGGACAAAACGCACCCGCGTCTCGGGCCCGAAGTAGGCGCGCGCGAATTCGTAAAGCACGCCCTTGAGATCCGAGAACCGGACCCCCTCGTCGACCATGAAGCCGTCGATCTGCTGGAACATCGGCGAGTGGCTCGCGTCCACCGGATCCCGCCGGTAGCAACGGCCGCTCGCGACGGCGCGCATCGGCGGTTTGCGCTGATCCATGACGTGCACATCCACCACCGTCGTATGAGTGCGCAGCAGCCACGTGTTGTCGAGATAGAACGAGTCCTGCGCGTCGCGCGCTGGATGGTACGGCGGGATGTTGAGGCGCTCGAAATTATCATGGTCCGTCTCGACGTCGGGGCCGTCCTCAACGTCGAAGCCCATGCCGCGGAAGATCTCGGAGATCTCGTAGGCCGTGCGCGACAGTACGTGGGCGCGGCCGCGAACGAGCGGCCGCCCCGGCAGCGTCACATCAATGCGCTCGGTCACGGCGAGGGTGGCGCGCGCCGCCCGCCCGAGCGCATCGCGCTGCCGGGCGAGGGCCCGTTCCAGTTCTTCCTTCAGTTCGTTGAGCGTCTGGCCGAGCCGGGGGCGGTCCTCGACGGAGGCCCCGGCAATGTCGCGGAACGCGCGCGTGACCCGGCCCGAACGGCCCAGGTACCGCACCCGGACGGCCTCGAGCGCCGCTTCGCTGTCGGCGCCCTCGATGTCCCGCGCAGCCTGGGAGCGGATCTCTTCAATCCACGCGGCGTTCTCCACGGTCTCCTCCGGTGGCCGGGCGCCCGTCGCGCCGCGACGGTGTGCCGAAGCGGCCGTGAAACAGCAACGCACTTCCGTCCGAAGGACAGAAGTGCGGCGTCATCGGAGCGCGGACCTTAGTTCAGGATCGGCAGCATCCAGCGGCCTTCGCCGGCCGCAAGATCCCGGTAGAGCAAGTACGCCCAGATGGAGCCGGTTGTCTCGAAGAGACGCCAGAAGCACTCCGGCGTCAGCGCGAATTCCACGACGTGGCCCCCGTTGTGCTGCGACGATGGACGGCGTGCCCCGAATCGAACGCTTCGCCGCGAAAACCGACTCAATGTAGTCTTAGTATAACACACGGGCACGGCGCTTAAGGCGCAATGAGCAGTCCGGCCGCCTGATACAGCAGCACGGCCGCGGCCGCGGCGACATTGAGCGATTCAACCGCCCCGGCAACGGGCACGCGGACCGCGGTACCGCCCTGCTCCCGCCACACCGGCGCGGCGCCCGCCGCCTCGCTGCCCAAGACGAGCGCCAGCGGACGCGTCCACGTCGCGCGCGTCGCGGTCTCGGCCGCATGCGCGTCGGCCACGACGATGCGCGCCCCGGCCTGCCGCAGCTCGGCGTCCGCTTCGTTCGCGTCGGAGGCGAACGCGACGGGGATCCGGAAGGCCGCGCCGGCCGAAGCCCGGAGCGCCTTGGGCCCGTACGGATCGGCCGTCGAGCCGCACGCCACGACCAACGTCGCGCGGCACGCAACGGCGGTTCGGACGATCGTTCCGACATTCCCCGGATCTTGCACGCCGTCCAGCACCACGGCGAGCGTCTGCGCATCCCGCGCCGCGGCCACCGCCGCGGCGGAAGGACGCGGCGCGATACCGAGAATGCCCTGCGGGGTCTCGACCTGAGTGAGGGCGGCAAACACGTCGGCGGTGACGATAACCTCGCGCGCGGCGCGGGCCCGCGCCGCCTCGCGCACGGCCGCCGATCCTGGATCCGCGGCGGCGGCCTGCGTGAGGACCAGCAGATCGAGGCGCACGCCGGCGTCGACCGCCGCGTGCACGAGCCGCCGTCCCTCCAGCACGCAGGCGCCCGCGCGCCGGCCCGGCGCCCGCAGGGTGGTCCGCAATTCACGGATCAGCGGATTGTGCCGGCTCGAGATTATCGCGGTGCCCACCTCCGCCGCGCTCCCCGCCGCCGGCCGAGCGGCCCGTTTGACGGCCGGGCCGTGCACGACACAGGCCCTCCCGTTGGGAGGGCCCGCAAATCTCGCTCCGGAACCTGGACGCGCTACTTGTCCGAATTCGTGCGCTTGACCAGCGCTTCAAAAGCGCGATCGTCGCGAACAGCCAGATCGGCTAGCGTTTTGCGGTTCACCTGAATGCCGGCGCGCCGCAGCCCGCAGATGAGGCGGCTGTACGACGTCCCATGGATGCGCGCCGCGGCGTTGATACGGGCAATCCACAGCCGCCGGAAGTCGCGCTTGCGGGCCCGCCGATGGGCGAATGCCTGCTGGAGCGCGCGCAGGACCGTTTGATTCGCGAGCTTGAACCACCGGCTCTTCTTGCCCCAGTAGCCCTTGGCAAGCTTGAGCACCTTGCGGTGCCGGCGGCGGGTCGACACCCCCCGTTTGACGCGTGCCATCTCTCCGTCCCCCCCATCCCTCCGAACTGCCCGGCAGGCCGAACGTCCCCGATGGGGGCCGCCGGCGCGAACCGTCTACCGGTACGGCAGCAGCGCCGCGATCCGGGCGCGGTCGACGCGCTCGAGCTCGCGCCGCGCGCGCAGCGAGCGGCGGCGCTTGGGCGATTTCCCGACCATCAAATGCCCCCCGAGCTGGCGGCCGCGGAGCAGCCGCTTGCGCGCCGTCACGTGGATCCGCTTCGCCGCCCCCTGGTGTGTCTTGAGTTTCGGCATTGTCTCCCCCTCAGTTCTTCTTCGGCGCCATGATCATGATCATGTTGCGGCCTTCCATGAGCGGCGGCCGTTCCACGACACCCACATCGGCGAGCTGCTGCGCCATCCGCCGGAGAATCTGCTCCCCGACCTGCGGATGCGCCATTTCCCGTCCCCGGAACCACATCGAGACGCGCACTTTGTCGCCCTCCTTCAGAAAGCTGGTGACGGCGCGCGTCTTGGTATCCAAATCGTGCTGGCCGATCTTGGGACTCAACCGCATACCCTTGAGCCCCGACGTCTTGGACTTCTTGTGCGCGACTCGCTCGCGCTTCGCCTGTTCGTACTTGTACTTGCCGAAGTCCATGATCCGGCAGACGGGCGGGTTCGCCGTCGGAGCCACCTCAACCAAATCGAGGCCCGCCTCCTGCGCGCGCGCCATCGCGTCGCGCGTCGGCACGACGCCGAGCTGCTCCCCCCCGTCGCCAATCAACCGAACATCCCGAGCCCGAATGCGATCGTTGATCCTGATCTCTCGATCGATAAACGCTCAACCCCCTTTTGGGACGTCCCCGAAACAAAAAAGAGAGGCAGCACTGCCGCCCCTCTCGCACTGCTTCCCGATCGTGCCGACCTCATCGACAGCGCTGCGCGCGCCATGAGGTGAGAAGCGGGATGGCTTCTGCTTGATTGCTTCCATTTATACCATACGCACCGGACTCCAGTCAACGACGTGTCACTACAACATCTAGACGAGCGGACGGCATGGCGACGCGCGCAGACCCAACCTTCTCCGCGTCGAGTCCCGGTGTGGCGCGCACAACGATATCGCTCGCAGAGATAGCCTGTGACGTAGCCGTAACCGGTCGATGTTACAGGGTGATCAATCTTCAAAAAGTAAGTGCCCAAACGTTGACACGACCCCGAGCTGCCGACTAGTATTCCACTAGACCGACGCGTCGGTCTAACGTTTCAAAAAAATCCGCGTGCCCAGACACGAATCAGGCCTAGCGGAGGCTGTACTGACAACACGTACCATCTCCAGCCGGTCGACCGTAGCGTCGGCTACTCGCGAACGGCTCTTGCAGGCCGCGATGCAGGTCTTCGCCGCGAAAGGGTATCACGGCACCACCGTTGATGACATCGTGGCGGCGTCCGCCACGTCAAAGGGCGCCTTTTATCATTACTTTTCGAGCAAACAGGACATCTTTCTCACGCTCGTCGATTCCCTCGCGGCACTCGTCGAGGTGGGGGCGGAGGCGGCGATCGCCGGGGAAACCACCGGCCTCGCCAAGGTTGAGGCTGCGCTCCGTGTGGTGCTTGAGACCGCGGACGCGCACCGCGACCTCGTGAAGATTTTGCTGGTTGAAGCCGTCGGGCTCGGCCCGGAACTTGAGCAGAAGCGGCTCGAGATCCACCGCCGGTTCGCCGCGGTGATCCGGCGCCACCTCGATCACGCGATCGCCGAGGGGGCGATTCCGCCGCAGAACACCGCGCTTGCGTCACAGGCCTGGCTCGGGATGCTCAACGAGGTCATCACGCAGTGGCTGGTGGCGGAGGACGGCCGTGTGACCGACCACCTTCCGGATCTGCGGGTACTACTGCTGCGCAGCATTGGGGTGAAGGAGATGAGCCGATGAGCGTGACCCGGCGCACCATACTGGCGTTCGGCGCCGCGTCCTTGGCGGAGGCGGCGCTCGGGCTGGCCGGCCCGGCGCGCGCACACGCCCGAACGGCCCCGGCTATCCACATCCGGGTCGTGCACGTGCCCGTGCTCATCTTCGCGCCGCTCTACGTCGCGATCGAGCACGGATACTTCGCGCACGAAGGGCTCGACGTTGAGTTGATCAGCACCCCGGGCGGCACCTCGGCCTTCGTCGTGCTCGCGAGCGGCCGCGCGGAAGCGGTGGTAGGAGGGCTCGGGGCCGGGGTCTTCAACGCGGCGGCCCGCGACCTCGATTTCAAGGTCGTGGGACCGGCGCACCTCGAGCGGCCGCCGGACAGCACGCCGCTCGTGGTGAGCCGCCGCGCCTATGACGCCGGCGAGATTCGCGCGGTCCGCGATCTGCGGGGACGGCGGGTCTCCGTGAATGTCCTGGGCTCCGCGACAGAGTTTTGGCTCAACGCCGCCATGCTTCACGGCGGACTCACCCTCGCGGACGTGCAAACGGTGGAAGTCAATTTTCCGGACGTGCCGGCGGCGCTCGCCAACGGCGCGATCGCGGCGGGCCTTCTGGGCGAACCGCTCACGACGCTCGCGGACGACCGGGGCCAGATTCAGGTGCTGAGCGATGATTTCATCAACGGCGTGCAGGTCACGGCGGTGTACTTCGGCGGCGAATTCATGCGCCGGCACACGGACCATGCGATCGGCTTCATGGCGGCGTGGCTGCGTGCCTGCCGGGACCTCGCCGGGCCCGGGTTCCGCCGGCCCGACGTGGCGGGGATCGTCCAAAAGTATACCGGCGTACCGGCCGATGTCGTGGTCCGCGCCCGGCGTCCCTACTACGAGCCGAACGGCACGATGAACCTCAACGACTTCGCGCGGCTTGAACAATTCTTTCGCACACGCGGCGAACTGACGTACACGCGGCCGCTTCCGCCGGCCGCGTACGTCGACACGACCTTCGTGCGCCGCGCGCTCGCGATCGTGGGGCCCTTCGCCGGCCCACAGTGAAAACCGCGGTCCGCACGGCGCCCGGCGCGGCCATCGCGGCCGCGGGTGTCGGCCACACGTACCGCACCGACCGCGGGGAGATCGCTGCCCTCCGCGACGTGTCGGTGCGCATCGCCGCGGGCGAGTTCTGCGCGCTCATCGGTCCTTCGGGGTGCGGCAAGACGACGCTGCTGCACATCCTCGCCGGTCTGTTGCGGCCGACGCGCGGTTCCGTCGACCTGCCCGCCGCCGTGCCCGGACGCCTGCCGGCGGCCGTCGTGTTTCAGGGTGTTTGTACCTTTCCGTGGATGACGGTGCTCGCGAACGTCGAGTACGGACTGCGGATGCTCGGTGTGCCGCGCGGCGAGCGGCGGGCGCGGGCCGAGGCGGAACTCCGGCGGGTCGGGCTCTGGGCATTCCGGGACGCCTATCCCCGTCAACTGTCCGAGGGCATGCGCCAGCGCGTGAGCATCGCGCGGGCCTTTGCCACCGACCCGGCGATTCTGTTGATGGACGAGCCGTTCGCGAGCCTCGACGAGCAGACCCGGCTCGTCTTGCAGGACGAACTGCTGCGCCTGTGGCACGAGCGCCGCCCGACCGTGCTATTCGTGACCCACAGCCTGGATGAGGCCGCGCGTCTCGCCGACCGCGTGCTGGTGATGAGCGCCCGGCCCGGCCATGTCACGGCCGACATTCCCGTGCCGCTGCCGCGCCCGCGCCGGTACCGCGACGTGCGCCGCGATCCCGCCTACGGCGAGTTTACGGCGAGGCTGTGGGACGAACTCGAGAACGAGATCGCGCGCACCGGCGTCCCTGGGGTGGAGCGGTGAGCGCCTCACCGCGGGGCCGGCGCCGCGCCGAGCGGACCCTCGCGATTCTGTCGCCGCTTGCGCTGCTCGTGCTGTGGGAGGTTTTCTGCCGCGCCAAGGTACTCGACCCGCGCTACGTCCCGGCGCCGAGCACCGTGCTCGGGACGCTCGGCGCCATGACGCGGACCGGTGAGCTGCCCTACAACGTGGCCGTTAGCGCGCGGCGGATTCTGCTCGGCTTCGTGCTGGGGGCGGTCCCGGCGGTCGCGCTCGGACTCTGGATGGGCCTGAGCCGTGCCGTGCGCGCGGCGCTGCTCCCGCTCGTCGCGGCGATCTATCCGATTCCCAAGATCGCCGTCTACCCCCTGATCATCTTCTATCTCGGCATCGGCGAGGCGTCCAAGCTCAGCATCGTCGCGCTCAGCATCTTCTTCCTAGTGCTGCTCAACACGATGGCGGGTGTGCTGTCGCTCGACGATGCCTACGTCCGGATCGCGCGCGCGTACGGGGCACGCGGCCCCGCGGTGTTCGCCACGGTCGCGCTGCCGGGCGCGCTGCCGTCGATCTTCACGGGCCTCAAACTCGGCATGGGCTTCGCGCTCATCGTGATCGTCGGCGCGGAACTGCTCGGGTCGGACGCCGGTATCGGCCATTTGATTTGGCGCGCGTACCAGATCTTCGCGGTTGACGTGATGTTCGCGGGGCTGCTGGTGACCGCCGCGCTCGGCTGGCTCGCGACCGCGGGGCTGGACTGGCTCGAGGCGCGTGTGCTGCCGTGGCGAGCGTGACCCCGGCTTCGGCACAGACCGATCCGCCGACTGCGCGGCGCCGAGAGGGCGTGCATCGGGGACACGGGGCCGCCGCCGGCCGGTTCAAGACCGCGGCGCTGTGGTGGCGCGCCGCGCGCCCCTACTCCCTCACCGCGTCGGTGACACCCGTCGTGGCGGGCACCGCGGCGGCCGTCCACGACGGCTACTTTGATCCCCTGGTCTTCCTGGCCACCCTCGCGGGTGCGGCCGCGATTCAGGCCGGCACGAACATGGTCAACGACTATTACGATCACGCCCGGGGCGTGGATACGGGCACGTCCATTGGGCCGGGCGGACTCATCCAGCACGGTCTGCTGTCGCCCGGTGCGGTACTGGCCGGCGGGATGGGGCTGTTTGCCGCCGCCGCTGCGCTCGGCCTGTGGCTTGTGACGGTCGCGGGCTGGCCGCTGCTCGTCGCCGGCGCGCTGAGCGTGCTCGCGGGCTACGCGTACACCGGCGGACCGCGCCCGCTCGGCTACATCGGCCTCGGCGACCTCGTCGTCTTTGTGTTCATGGGTCCGGTGATCGTACTGGGGGCGTACTTCGTCGAGGCACATCGGCTCGGCGCCGCGGCGTGGTGGACGTCGCTGCCCCTCGCCGCGCTCGTCACCGCGATTCTCGTCGTCAACAATCTGCGCGACCTGGACGGCGACCGGCGCGCCGGCAAGCGCACCTTCGCGACGCTGATCGGCGACCGGGCAACACGCATCGAGTACACGGCTCTCGTGCTGCTCGCCTACGCGGGGATCGTCGCCGGTGTCGCAGCGCGTGGATTGCCGCCCACGGCGCTCGCGGCACTCCTGACCATCCCCCAGGCCGCATCGCTGTGCCGGCGCATGGGCCGTGAGACGGACCCCGTGGCGTTCACCCGGATGCTGCGGGATACCGCGCGGCTGCATCAGCGCGCGGGGTGGCTCATAGCTCTTGCGCTGCTTGTGACGGCGCGGCGGTAGCCGCCCGGGCACCGCGCCGTCGGGCCGCGGCGCGGACGCCGACCTAGGACACGACGGTGGCCGGACGCTCCACCGGCGCGGCGGCGCCGACCGGGAGAAACTGCACCACCGCGAGCGCGCGGTCGTCCCGCTGACCCGCCGCGGCCCATTCCGCGACGGCGTGCATCACCGCACCGGCGATCTCATCGGGGGTACCGTCTCGCGCCGCCGTGACGGCCGCCGCGAGGCGCTGCTCGCCAAACAACTCTCCATCCGCGCGCCGCGCCTCCGTGATACCGTCGGTAAACAGCACCAGCACGTCGCCGGGCCGCACCACCGTTTCCCGTGATTGGTACTTGGCGTGCGGCAGAATGCCAAGGAGCACCCCGCCGATGTCGAGGGGCGACGGTCCCGGGGCGCCGGCGCGCAGCACCAAGGGCGGCAGGTGGCCCGCGCTCGCCCACCGCAGCGTCCCACTCGCCGGCGTGAACACCGCGTAATACAGGCTGACGAACAGATTGGTCCCCGCGTCGTCCACCAGCACCGCGTTCAGGCGAGCCAGCACGTCGGCGGGATCCCGGCCGTCCAGCGCCAGCGCCTCCAGCAGGTATCGCGTGCGCGCCGCGAGTGTCGCGGCCGGGATGCCCTTGCCGGCGACGTCCGCGATGGCCAGCCCGACGCGGCCATCCCCGAGCGGCAGCACGGCGTAGAAATCGCCCCCCACCTCGCGGCTCGGGTGATACAGGCCCGCAACGGCGACGCCCGGCAGCCGGACACTCGGCGCCGGCATGAGCGCCTGCTGGATGACCCGGCCGATCTCTTGCTGGCGTTCGTACGAGCGCGCGTTGTCGACGGCCAGCGCGACGCGATCGGCGAAGGTCTCGAGCAGCCGGATCTCGCGCGGACCGAAGTCGCGCCGGATTCTCGCCAGCACCTCCACGACGCCGATGGTCCGTCCGCCGACGCGCAGCGGCACACCGAGCGCGGCCTGCACGCCCTGGGCGGCGAGATCCGGGTCGACCGCGCGCAGGGATTCCGGATCGGTCAACTGGACCGCGCGGTACCCCTCGGCGGTCCGGCCGGCCAGCCCCTCCCCCGGCCCGAGGCGGCGCGCCGCGCCCGGATGGTTGCCGAATGCCTGGGACGCGACGAGTTCGCCGGTGTCCTCGTCGACAAACCACACCGCCCCGCCGTCCCCGCCCAGCGCGGCGACGACGCGCTGCACGAGCGGCGGCAGCAGTTCGTCGAGGCGCACGGTCGACAGCGCGGCGTCGCTGACGGCCTGGACCGCGCTCATCTCGCTGACATATCGCTGGAGCTGCGCGCTCATGTCGTTGAAGGCGGCGGCGAGTTCGCCGAGTTCGTCCGTGCGCCGGGTCTGGACGCGGTAGCCGACTTCGCCGCGGCCGACCCGGCGCACGGCCGCCGCGAGCTGCTGAATCGGTGCGCTCAGTTCGCCTCCCAGCACCAACGCCAGTGCGAGTCCGACCAACACGTACGCAAGGAGCCACCCCGCCTCCAGCATGGCTTCGCGCCGGACCGGGTCATACGCCGTCGAATCGGGGACCAGTACGACCGCGGCCCAAGCGAGCGACGGAATCGGGACCGCCGCACCGATGTCCCGGTGATGCGTCCACGGATTGTTGTAGGTTTCGATGTAGGCGCTGCGCCCATGCAGCGCGGCGTCGACCGCCGGGACGGCGCGGAGCGCCGCGGCCGGGCGGACGCCGGCTCCGAGGTCCAGCATGATGGAACCGGTGCCGTCCAGCACGACGGCATCCGCCTCCGGGGTCGCCGCGGTCGGCACCGCGGCGGGAAGCATGGCCAGGTCGACGACGCCGTCGATCACGGCCACCAGAACCCCGCGCTCCGTGACCGATGTCGCGACCTCCACCACCGGGCGGCCCTCGGCAAGATACGGCGCCCCGACGGCCCAGGGGGCGCCGCCCACGATCTGCTCGAAGACGGGGCCGGACAACTGCTTGGCCGAGGAGGTCGGATCGCCCGCGTCCACCTTGCCGCTCGGCGAAGCGAGCAGAAGCCGCCGGAACGCCGGATCGGTGCTCCGGATCGCCGCGAACAACTCGCCGACGCCCTCGAGCGGATACGGTTGCCCGGTGATCGCGGCGCCCGCGAGGCGCTCCGTATGGACGGCGTTCGCGAAGAACGTCGCCACGTCGCGGGCCAATGCCCGCGCCAGATCCTCCTGCGCGCGGACCACGGTGGCGCGCCGGTCGTCCATGTGCCGCGTGTACAGGCCCACGGCGAGGACCAGCACCGGAATCATGCACAGGAGGATCACCGCGGCAATCTTGCCGCGGATCCTGAGGCGGCGCCTCATGATGGGGCGGTCGAGCGCGGCGCTAGGCGGGGGCGGGCGGTTGATGTACCTTGTCGAGGGCCTCCCGCTCGGTGGGACAGAGCGGCAGCACCTGGTCCAGGCCCGTCAGCGTGAAGAGTTTCGCGATTTTGGGCTGCACCTCGGCGATCGCCATCTCGCCCTGCCGTTCGCGGACGCGCTTGAACACGGCCGTGAGCACGCGCAGCGCGGTGCTGTCGAGGTATGTCGTCCGCCCCAGGTTGACCACAATGAGCGGCGGCGTGCGGCCCGAGGCCTTGGCGAGCGCTTCTTCCAGGCGCGGCGCCGTGTAGAGGTCCACCTCGCCCGACACGTCGACGACGGTCACATCCCCATCGGTTCGTACTGCCACATCAAGTTCCATGGTTGCCTCCACGCGGCGTAGCTCTTAGTCGACGTTCTCTCCCCCCGAGGCCTGATAGAGCGAGATCCCTTTGTTGGCGATGGCCGACGCGACGAAGCCCAGCACGAAGAGAAACAATCCCTTCGCCGCCACGAACAGCGCCACTTCCCCCGCCGGCCGGCCTGGGCTCCCGGCCAGCGCCCCCGAGGCCATCAGTTCCAGGTACGCGAGGTAAAACACCACCAGCAGCAGGAGGACGCCGACGACAAAGACCGCGATGCCCCCCGCGCGTCCGGTCCGATCCCGCACGAGCACCGCTATGCGCCCCGGCAGCTACACGTCGATGCGCGCCGTCGCGAGCGCGCGCGCACACGTGCACTCGCGCCGCTCCGGCACCCGCGCGACGAGCGCCGCCAGTAGACCGCGCAGCCGGTCGTTGTTCTCCTGAAAGACCCGCAGCACCGCCTCGTGGCTCACGGGGTCGACGGACGGATCGCCCTCCACGCCCACATCGTAGTCGGTGATCAACGAGATGTTCACGTAGCAGAGCTCGAGCTCGCGGGCGAGAATGCACTCCGGGTAGTTGGTCATGTTGATGACCTCCCACCCCTGGTCCCGGAACCACCGGCTCTCGGACCGCGTGCTGAACCGAGGTCCCTGAATGACGACGACGGTCCCCCGGTCGCGCACCGGAATACCGAGCGACCGGGCGGCGTCGGCGGCGAGACGCCGCAGTGTCGGGCAGTACGGGTCGGCCGCCGAAACGTGGGTCGTGACCGGGCCGTCGTAAAACGTATCGGCACGCCCCCACGTGCGGTCGACGAACTGATCGCAGACCACAAAATCGCCAGGGCGCACCGCGCCCTGAAGACTGCCGGCCGCGCACGGGCCGATCAACCACTGAACACCGAGGGACTTCATCGCCCATACATTCGCCCGATAATTGATCCGGTGCGGCGGGAGGCGATGCGTCCGGCCGTGACGCGGCAAGAACGCCACCGAACGTCCGGCCAACTGGCCCACGGTGACCACGTCGGCCGGTTCGCCGTACGGCGTTTCGATCTTCAGTTCCCGCGCGTCGTCGAGGAGTGAGTAGAATCCGGACCCCCCGAAAATACCAATGTCGGCCTGCGCCACCCGTTAGGCCTCCTTTACCCCAAGCCAATCCGATGGTATCATCCGTGGCGACGACGGGTCAACGCGAGCGCGCGACCCGCCGTACGTGTTTTCCAAGGAGGCCAGGCGTGGCCGTGCCCCCTGAGAGGACCAGCCGGCGGCCGCAGGTCCCCGTAGGGGGAGATGCGCCGGCATCGCCGCCGGCCGCATCCGCGCCCGAAAGTCCCCGTCAGGGGGCGCCGCGGCCCTTCCGCGGACCCAGCCGTGTCTGGTACGGCGAGGGGGCCGCCTCCCGCATCGGCGAATGCACGGCCGAACTCGGCATCGCGCCCGGCGTCGCGCTACTCGTCACGGACGCGGTCGTGGACCGGCTCGGCTTGGCCCGCGCGGTCGTGGACGCCCTGACCGCGTCCGGCTTTGCGATCGAGCGGTTCGCGGACATTCCGGGCGAGCCGACCGCCGAGGTGGCCGACTCCGCCGCCGCGGCCGCGCGCCGGCACCGCCCGGTCGTCGTGTGCGGCGTGGGCGGCGGCAGCGTGATGGACGTCGCCAAACTTGCCGCGGCGCTGGCGCGCAATGCCGGTGGTGTGCTCGACTACACCGGGGCGGCGGGCCGGCGCTTCGACGCGCCGTCGATCCCGACCGTGCTCGTCCCGACGACGGCCGGCACCGGCTCGGAGGCCAGCCAGAACGCGGTCGTCACGCACGGCGGCTACAAGATTTTCGCCAACAGCCATCCGCGTCTGCTCGCCGCCGGCGTGCTGCTCGACCCTCGACTCACGCACTCGCTGCCGAAAACCGTCACCGCCCATACGGGCCTCGACGCGCTGAGCCACTGTGTGGAGGGCATGCTGTCGTCCGGCGCGACGCCCCTCACGGACGCCACGGCGACGCAGGGCATCGGGCTGGTCTTCGACGCGCTGCCGCGCGCCTACGCCGACGGCGCCGACGCGGAGGCCCGCGCGCAGATGCTGCTGGCCGCCTACCTCGGCGGGCTCACGCTCAACGCCGGGATGGTCCTCGGCCATTCGATCGCCTACACGATCGCGAACCGCCTGCACGTGCCCCACGGCTTCTCATGCGCGCTCGCGTTACCGTACGCGATGGCGTACAGCCGCGACGCCGCGGCCGACCGCCTGCGCCGCATCGGCTGGGCCTGCGGCGCGGGCCAGCGAGGGGCCGCGGGGGCCGCCGCGCCCGACGACGCGGTGCGCCGTGTGCAGTCGCTCGGCCTCGGCCTCGGGATGCCGGAAGCGCTGCAGACGCTCGGCCTCGCGCGCGACCACCTGCCCGACTTGGTGGACGAGTGTCTCGCGCGCTACCCCCGCCCGAACAATCCACGGCCGCTGGACGGCGCGCCCCTCTTGTCCCTGTACACCGCGATGTGGGAAGGCCGGCCGGCGCACGCGTGGCGGGGATGAGCGCCGCGGCGCGTTGACCTCACGGCCTCCGCGCGACTTCCGCGTCGTCCTCTTCGATCTCGACCAGACGCTGCTCGACAGCGCGGATCTGGTGGTCACCGCGTTTGTGGATACCTGCCGCGTGCTGCTCGGCCGGACGCTCAATCACGAGGACACGCTGCGGTCGTGGGCGTGGCCGGTTCGCGACCGCTTTCACGAGCTCGCGCCGGAACGCGCGGACGAACTGACGCGGGATTATCTTCGCCGCTACCTCGAGATGCACGACCACCGCGTCCGCCTGTTTCCCGGCGTGCCCGATGTGCTCGATACGCTGCGCGCGCGGGGGTATCTGCTCGGCATCGTGACGTCGAAGCGCCGCGCGACGACAGACGCGGCGGTGCGGTTGTTCGGCTTGGACCGGTGGTGCGGCGTGATCGTCGTCGACGAAGACGTCCGCCGGCACAAACCAGATCCGGAACCGGTCGTTCTCGCCGCGCGCCGGCTCGGGGTCGCCGCGGCCGAAGCCCTCATGGTGGGCGACAGCGCCGAAGACATCACCGCGGGCCGCGGCGCCGGCGCCGGAACAGCCGCGGCGCTCTGGGGCGCGATACGCCCGGACGAACTGCTCGGGGCGCGGCCGGATCACCGGCTGGAGCGGCCCGACGTGCTGCTGAGGGTGTGTCGCTAAGTCACCGCGCGGAGCGCGGCGGAGATCCGCCCCGCCTGATTCACCCGCGGCGCCGGTCCCGCAGCCGCGCGATGTACAGGCGCGCGGCGTACTCCATCGACGCGGCCCGCAGCGCGTCTTCTTCCGCGTGGGCGGCGTCTTCGGCGGCCCAGCGGTCCGCGGCCGCGTAGGCCGCGTCGTCACGGGCCTGCGCGACGCGCGCGGCCGCGCCGCGGTCCCGCCACCGGGTGAGGCTCGCCGCCACCGCGGCGAGCCGGTCGGCCAGCGCCGGCACGCGGCGCAGCGCCACCTCCGCGACGAGCGCGACCAGCGACGCGGCAAGCAGCGGCGGCCAGACATCGCGGGAGCCGCCGCCCGGCCCGGGCCGGAACGCGTCGCCCGGGTCCGCAAGCACGGCTCCGCCCGTGGTTTCCACGATACGGCTGAGCAGCGCGGGGCCGCCTGGCGCCGGCCGCAGTTCGGGCGAGTACGGTACGACGAGCCCGGCGATGCGCGTCCCGACGAGCGCGGCATTCTCGCGGGCCGCGATGGTCACGCTGTAGGTACCGGGCAGCGCGGCGGGCCACGCGCCTTCGTACCGCCCCGGCTCGGTTTCGGTGAGGGCCACCGACGCCTCGGCGCCCTGGGGCGGCGTCACGCGCCCCGTCACCGCGAGCCCGCTCCACGGCGTCCCGTCGGGCCGCCGCGCGTCCACCACGACGCGGCCTTCCCCACCCGATGCCGCGGTCTGCGTGTACAGCCCGGTGCCCTCATCGCGCAGCGCCCACCGCACGGCCTGCGACCAGAAGCGGGCGAGATCGGACCATCCCGCCCACCCGGACGTCCACCGCAGCCCGTCGTCGGAGGTGAACGCGACCGCGCGGCCGAGCCCGTACTGCCAGGTCGCCAGCACGGGGTCGTGGCGCGGACTCGCGAGCGCCACATCCGCCCCGGCCTTCGGCACCGTGGCAACATATCCGTCCACCGGCGGCGGGCTGGACAGCCCCGCGAGCGTCGGGGCCGCGCCGCTCGGGCTCAACGGCGACCGCGCCTCGATAAGATACGAGCGCATCGCGAGAAACGCTTCAGTCGTGAAGATCTCCGGGATCGCGTACAGATCTTTCGCAAAGTAGGCGCGCCCGAGGCCCCATGTGGCAAGGTTGCGCATGAACGGAATGTCCGCGTCGTGCCCGATCGCGACCGTGCTCAGCGTGACCCGGTCGCGCGCCATCGCGGTGGCGAGCGTATGAAAACTCGTGCCGGGCGGCCCCGGGTCGGTGAGCCCGTCGCTCATGACGATCACGTGGCGGAGGCGGGCGGGCGAGGCGCGGAGCGCGTTGTGCGCGGCCTCGAGGGGCTGATACATGAGGGTCCCGCCGCCCGCGGTCAGTCTCGAGATCTCCTCGAGCACGCGGCCGCGGTTGCGCGCCTCCGTCATCGGCACGAGCCAGCGGTATTCCTGGTCGAAGGTGACGACCCCGATCAGGTCGTGCTCGCCGAGGTGGTCGATGACGGACGCGGCCACCTCCTTGGCGAGTTCTTCCTTGGCGAGCTCGGTGCCGAAGGCTTCCATACTGCCCGACGTATCGATGACGAGGACGATCGCCACCGTCGGCAGCGTCGCGGTCTGCCGCACGTCCATCTTCACCGGCAGCGCGGCCTCGAGCGGTGTGCCGGCGTAGCCGCCGATGCCGAAACTGTGCGGACCGCCGATCGCGGCCAGCCCGCCGCCGGCCGCCGCGACGAACGTACGAAGCGCGTCCTGCTGCGCCCGGCTCAGCTGGGTGGCGGGCACGTCATCCAGCACCACGCCGGCGTAGGGCGCAAGGCCGAACGGAGATGCCGGCACGCCGTCGGGCGACCGGAGGTCCACATCGAGGCCCTGGCCCCGAAGCCAGGTTGCGAGCGGCCGCGGGCCATCGGCGACCAGCAGCACGCGCGGACGGCCGCGAACGATCACCAGCGCTTCGCCGTGCTTGTTGCCGGGGATCGCGCTCGGCGAGGCCTCGACATCCACGGTGTACCGGATCGGCCCCGGGGTCAGCGCGATCTCTGAGAATCGAACCGCGGTCACCCCGGGCTCGAGTGTCACCTGCCGCGCGGCGCTCATCACACCGTCCCGGCGCAGGGTGACGGTGGCCGACGCAGCATCGGTCGCCCGCAGCACCGCGCGGATTTCATAGGTCTCCCCCGGCCGCACCTCCTGCGGCGCGACGACATCATCCACGAGCACGTCGGCCGCCGGCGGCCCGCCGACCGGCGCGACGTCGATGGGGATGCCCGCGGCGGCCGCCGCGCGCGCGGCGCCAGCCGCGTCGCCCGCGTTCTCACCACCGTCGCTCAGCAGGACGATGCGCCGGGTGCCTTCGGCCGGCAGCACGCTGCGTGCGAGATCGAGCGCGGCGCCGATGTCCGTGCCGTCCGGGTCGGGCCCCACGCCGAGCGCTCCCGCCGCGATCCGGGGCCCCACGGGCGCCACGAGGGCCGGCCGAGCGCCGAACGTGACAATACCGGCCTGATCATGCGGCCGCATGCGGGCGAGAGCGCCGCGCAGAAACGCGGCCTCCGCGTCGCCGGCACCGGACGCCGTCACGCTGAGAGAGCGATCGACCGCGAAGACGACGGCCGCCCCCGTGGCCGGCACGCGCACGGCGGGACCCGCGAGCGCGAGCAGCAGCAGGGCGACCATCGCCGCCCGCAGCGCCGCGGCCGCGCGCCAGCGGCGCCCCGCTCGGCGCCGGCCCCACCGGAGTACCAGCACGACGCACGGGAGTACGAGGAGCAGCACGAGTGGTCGGGCGAACGAGACGAGCGGCGGCATTACGCGTCTCCGCCCTGACGCCGCGTGGCGAGCGCCCATTCGCCGAGGGCCGCCGATGCAACCAGGAGGACAAACCACGGCCACATCGCGAGCCGGGAGGCCGATCGCGTGACCGCGGCGTTCGATTCGGCGCGTCCGGCGCCGCCGGGCGCGATGATGCCGGCCCTCTCAGAGCCGAGCGCGACCGAGAACGGACGCTCACCGTCCGGTGTCTCAAGACGGTAGATCCCGGCGCGCGGGAGCGCCAGCGAAAACACCCCGTCGCGCGCACGGACCCTGACGCGCTGCCCGTCCGGCCGAAGGAGCACGGCGTCGCCGGCCCCCGCCGCGGGCACCTCAAACGTCTGTCCCGCCCGCAACGCGGCGGCATCACCGCCGAGCCAGCCGAGCGCGTTGGCGAGCAGCACCGGAAACGCGACGTGCCGCGGCAGATCGGAGTCGCTGAGCGCAAACGCGAGCACGATCGCGCGTACGCCACCGGCGTCGTACGCCCAGAGGAGCGGCGACGGCCCGGCGGCCAGCACCCGCCCGGAGTCGGGGGCGAGCCGCAGCGCCTGCCGGACCTGCACGCCGTTGAAATCGACAAAACGCAAGATGGGATCCTGGCGATCCCAGGTCGCGAAATTGGGCGCGGCGATGACGCCGGACGGATTGGCGGGCAGATTCGGCGGCACCGTGCCGATGGCGAGGTACCGACCGGGTGGAACGGCGCCGGTCTGAACGCGGTCGAGAATGACGACGTCGTACCCGCGCCACGCACCGGGATCGGTCTCGCGCGTCGCCGCCGCGTGCGCGACCGGCGCCACGCGCAGGAGGCGTTCGAGCGGCGGATCGTCCGGACCGACCAGAAGCACCGAGGGGAGCGCCGCGGAATCGAGCGGCGTCTCCGCCGCCTTATCGTCCGGGAGCGCATCGCGCACGTCGAGTTGTGCCCGAAGGATCCCCGCGCCGGAGACGGGGAACACCGCGGTGCGCGTCTCGCCCGGGTGCAGCGCGAGGGTCGTCGTGTACACGGGTGTCCCGTCGCGTGTCACGCGCAGCGGCGCGGCCACCGGCCGGCCGCCGAAGTTTGTCACCCGCAGGAGCGCCGAGGCGCCCTGCGCCCCGCGCAGGACGCGGAACGCGACGATCCCGGTATTGTCGGACGCGCTGCCCAGGACGCGGGCGGTGACGCCGGGGAGTACCGGGACGGGCGCGCGCGCCGCGTCCGTCCACACCAGAATCCGGCGGTGCTGGCCCGGCGCGAGTTGCGCGGCGAGTGTGACCGCGTCCCGCACGTCGCCGGCGACGTCCCACGGCTCCGCGGCCGCGAGGGCGGCGCGGAGAAGACCGCGGTCGTCCGTCGGCGGCACGAGGACCACCGGATGGGACGCCGCGAGCACGAGCGCGGCGTGCTGACCGGGGGCGAGGCGCGCCAGCACGTCGCGCGCCTCGGCCCGGGCGCGCTCAAACCGCGTCGGCGCCACGTCCCGCGCGCGCATCGACATCGACGCGTCCAGCACGAGCACCACGTCGCCGCCGCCCGCGGCCCAGCCCAACAGCGAGGGTTGGGCGAGCGCCAGCGCGAGTCCGGCCGCGGCGACGATCTGCAGGAGCAACAGCAGGCTCCGCTCGATGCGGCGCGACGGCCGGAATGCCGTCCACGAGGGCGCCGACCGCGTCCACAGCAGCACGCTACTGACGACGCGTTCGCGGCGCCGCACCCGGAGTAGATACAGCGCGACCAGCACCGGGATCGCGGCGAGAGCCCAGAGCGCCGCCGGCACGCCGAAGATCACCGCACGAGCCCTCCCTGCCGGAGATAGCGCAGCACGAGCGCGTCGGCCGGAACGGAGGTGGTCGTGCGGAGATAGTCGATCCCGTGGCGGAAGCAGAAACGCTGAATCCCGTCGAGATACGCGTCGCGCGCCGCGGCGTATGCCCGCAGGGCATCGGCGTCGACCGTCACGTCCACGGCGCGGCCCGTCTCGACATCGACGAGACGCAGTTCGCCGGACAGCCGCGGCGCGAACTCGTCGTCGGCCAGCACGTGGATAACGAACGTCTGCATGCGGTGGTGGCGCGCGCGCAGCAGCCCGTCCTCGTAGCCGTGGGGATCGAGCAGGTCCGAGATCACAACCAGCAGGCCGCGCCGCGGCGACGCGTCGAGCGTGCGCCGCACCGCAAGCCCGAGATCCGTCGTGCCCTCCGCGGCGATGCCGTCGAGAAACCGCAGCAGGTCGAAGGCGCGGCCGCGGCCCCGCAACCGGCTCAACCGCGGCCCCGGCCCGGACGAGAAGACGCCGACCTCGACGCGATCGAGGTTCACGAGGCCGATGTAGCCGATCGCCGCGGCGAGGCGTTTGGCCAGCAGCAGTTTGCTGACGGGGGCGCCGGCCGCCATCGAGCGGCTCGAGTCGACGAGCAGCCGGACGTCGAGGTCTTCCTCCTCGCTGAACAGCTTGACGAAGAACCGGTCGAGCCGCGAGGCGATATTCCAGTCGATGTACCGGTAATCGTCGCCCGGCTCATACGCGCGGTAGTCGTCGAACTCGATGCCGCGCCCGCGGACGAGGCTGCGCCGCTCGCCGTGCTGCCGCCCGCGGATGCGCCGCCGGCTCACGAGGCTCAGCGCCTCGAGCCGCTGGAGAAACTCGGGGTCGAGCAGCCCGTCCCGTCCGGCGGACGCGGCGCGCTCGCCGCCCGGCGGCCGGTCGATCACGGGGGGACGCTCAGAGGCCCCGGGCGGCCGCGGGGGCAGTTTGCGCCTCCGCGTGCCGGATCGCATCGGCGATGACCCGTTCGGGCTCGACGCCCTCGGCCTCACCCTCGAAGTTCAGGAGAATGCGGTGCCGCAGCGCGGGCGCGGCGAGGGCCACGACATCGTCCGTCGCGACGTGCACGCGCCCCTGCGTCAGCGCCCGGACCTTGCCGGCGCGGAGCAGCGCCTGCAGCCCGCGCGGACTCGCACCGTACCGCACGAACCGGCGCGCCGCGTCCGGGGCCTCCGCCGGCTCGGGGTGCGTCGCGAGGACCAGCCGTGCCGCGTACTCCTGGACGTGCGAGGCGGCCGGGACTTCCCGCGCAAAGGCCTGAAAGCGCCGCAGCGCGGCGCCGTCCACGACGCGCTGCGCCTCCGGCGGCTCGGGCCCCGTCGTGCGGTCGGCGATCTCCCGCAGTTCGTCGAGCGCGGGGAACGGCACGCGAAGCTTGAACAGGAAGCGGTCGAGCTGCGCCTCCGGCAGCGGGTACGTGCCCTCCATCTCGATCGGGTTTTGCGTGGCCAGCACGAAGAACGGCTCGTCGAGACGCCGCGATTCGCCGGCGATGGACACCGAATGCTCCTGCATCGCCTCGAGCAGCGCGGACTGCGTCTTCGGCGTCGCGCGGTTGATCTCGTCGGCGAGCACGATCTGCGCGAAGATCGGACCCGGTTGAAACTCGAAGCGCCGGCGGCCGGCCTCGTCCTGCACGAGCAGGTTGGTGCCGAGAATGTCGGCCGGCATGAGGTCGGGGGTAAATTGGATGCGCGCGAAGCGCAGGTCGAGCGCCTGCGCCAGCGTCCGTACGAGCAGCGTCTTGCCGAGTCCCGGCACCCCTTCGAGCAGCACATGGCCGCCCGCGAACAGGGCCGTGACGACGAGATCGAGCAGATCGTGATGACCGACGATGACGCGGCCAAGCTCCGCGCGCACGAGTCCAAAGGTGCGGCGGAATTCCTCCACGGTCTCCGCGGCCCGAAGGTCCGCGTCCCGCGTGGTCATGGTGCGCCTCCCTGCGTTTCGAAGTACCGGCGGACGAGCGTCAGGTACGAGGGCGGCAGCGGATCCTGCGACAGCGCGCGGTCGATCTCGTGCGCCACGTCGGCCGGCGGCCGGCCCGCCGCGCGCTGCGCCGGCGCGGCGCGACCGGGACCGACGATTTCGCGCACGTGGGTGGTCCCCTGCGCCGGCAACCCCTCGAGACGGCTCTGCGTCCGCGTACCGCCGAGCCGCGGTGTAGGAGCCCCGAGCGTCCCTCCCGTGCCCCGGCCCGCGAGGCTGCCCTGGTTGGGGCCGGGCGGCGAAGGCGTGGTATCGTCGCCGCCGGGTGTCGGGGCATTCGAGCCGGACCCGGCGGCCCGCGAGGTATCGGGCGGGCCCTGCGGGGCGGACTGCGCGGTTCCCGCGCCGCCGCCCCGCTGCGCGATCCGCTCGGCGGATTGCTGCACCTGACGCCGGGCTTCCCCGAGGGTCTGCTCATCGCCGAGCATCCGCTCGATCCCCTGCAGGTCCTGAAGGGCCTCGGCCATCGCCGAGGCGGACGCCCCGCGCTCGCCGCCTTCCGCCGCGCGGCGCGCGCGGTCCAACCCTTCCCGGACACTCGGCGGCGCGCCGACTTGACCGAGCGACTCCGACAGCGCACGCAGGCGCCGTGCCAGCTCCTCCGCGGACATGCCGGTTCCCGGGCCGAGCGCGGCGGCGAGATCTTGGAGGGCGAGCCGCGCCGCTTCGATGCGCTGCGCCTCTTCGTTTGGCCGGGCGGCGGGCTGGTTCCCCGGCGTTCCGGCGCTCGGCCGGTCGCCGCGCCCGCCGCTCATCGCCTCGTTGATGCGCCGGCGGACGCTGTCCTGAGCCGCCTGTAGTTGACGCACGACTTCCCGCACCTGTCCCAGCGCATCGTCCCAACCGACGCGCGGCGCTTCGAGCCGCCGCCCCGCCTCCTGCAAGGCCGGCGCGGCGCGCAGCGTCTCGGGCAGATGACCGGCGCGCCCCGTCTCGTTCAGCCGCCGGCCGAGGTCCACGAGCACGCGCCCTTCGCGATGGATGGTCGCGGCCATCCGGCCCGCCGGCGTCCCGGGAATGGCCAGGCCCGCGCCGAAGCGCGCCCACCCCGCGAGCGCAAGACACAGCGCGACCGCGAGCCACGCGTCCTTGGGCAGACGGATCGGTGCGACCGCGCGCGGCTCGAGGCGTGACGCGGCGGACAGCGCGTCGCGGATTTGCAGCCCGCGCAGTCCGGCCGGCGGCCCGCCGCGCGCCAGGAGATCGACGGCCGTGCCGAGCCGATCCGCCAACGCCGCGCGCCGGTCTGCGACGCGCGCGGCCGCGAGCCCCGTCGGCCGGCACCAGCGCACCGCTACGGCCGCACCGAGGACCAGTGCCGTGGCCAGCGCCACCGTCAGCCGAAGTAGAGGGAATGGAAGGGGCACGACGGCGGTCACGAGCGCCAACACGAGCAGGCCCGAGGCCGTCAGGCACACCGCCCTGGACAGCAGCCGGACCGCTGCCGTGATCGCGAGGCGGCGCGCGACCGGCTGCAGCAGCCGATGGAGTTCGCCGGATTCGGTCACGCGAGATACCTCCGCAGCGTTAGGCGCGCGCCCGCGTCTGACGCGATGCCGAGCACGATATAGAGAGCGTACACCCAGAGCGGCAGGGTTCCGCTCTGGGCCGCGCCGATACCCAGCACCGGATTGACGGCGCGGGCCGGGAGCGGCAGCGCGAGAGTCGCCACAAACACCGTCACCAACCATCCCCAATGCGCGAGCACGCGTGAAAAATCCGACTCGATCGCCGTCGCCAGCCACAGAGCGGTTTGCGCCATTCCCCACGCCACCGCCGCGATGAAGACCTCCGCGCGCGCCAATCCGGCCCACGAGTCCTGCCGGATCCCCGCGGACAGCGCGATCAGCGGTGCGCCGAGCAGCAGCCAGTACACCGCCGTCGCGGCCGTGGTGAAGCTCTTCCCCGTGACGATCGACCGCGGCGCGAAGGGCGCAAAGACCAAGTCGACCGGAGACTTTTCAGTCTCCACCGCGATCTCCTGGGCGGCGCAGGCGGAGGCGAAGTACGTGACGATGATCGCCTGCACCACAAGCAGCGCCGTCGTGAGGCTGGCCGTGCGCTCCCCGGTCTGCGCCCCCAACTCCGGCGGCATGCCGAGCCAGGCGAGTACGCCCAGGACGCCGAGGTAAAACAGCTCGATCGCGACGATCTTGCGGCTCGCGGCGCGCGCCCGCAGATCGCCCCGCAACACGGCGTTGGTCACGGCTGCGCCCGCGGCACCACCGGCGGCGGACCGTCGACGGGAATGACGAGGATCGCCTCCCGGACGCCGGCGCCGCGCGTGCGATCCGCTAACGCAAACGCAGGTGCGCGGCCCGGCCACCGGCCGACGAGTACCGCGCCGGCGAGTTGTGTGATGGCACCGGGTGCCTGGCTGTCGGGCGCGCGGAAGAATCGCGCCGTCGAAGTATCATCTGCGACGAGCTCGGCCGCGCGCCGCCAGCCGCCTGGACCGATCCGGCGGGACGTCCGGCCGGCCGGCAGGTCGCCGAGCGCGTACACGAAGCCGTGCCACCACAGATCCGCGTCGCGCAGCCCCGCCTCGCCCGCGTCCGCGGTGAGCGTCTCCGTCTCGGCGTCAAAGCGCGCAGACGTCCCGAGCGGTACCGCGGCGAGCGCCTGGAACACCCAGGGAAGGTCCGGGCGGACCTCACCGGCAAGCGCCGCCGCCTCATCGCGCCACTCCACGCGCAGGTCGCCGATCATCGTGACGGGCGCGCTCACACTCCCGGCCGGCGCCAGCACCGCGACGGGTCCTCCATAGGGCACGGCCGCGGCGGCCACCACCACCGCGCTCGCGACCGGTGCGTCGCGCGCCTGACGAAGCACCACGACCTGGGTGAGCGCCGTGGAGCGGGCGCGGGCGGAGACGGCCAGTTGTGCGAACGCGACCACGGCCAGGACGGCCGCCGCGATACCGACGGCCGCGCCGGCGAGCGTGGGGCGGCGCCGGCGGACCACGGCCACTCCGCCGACATACAGCGCGATCAGCAAACCCGCCAAGACGTGCGAAAAGCGGTCGACCGGGATGCGCGGGCTCAAGCGGTCCGCGAGGGCCGACGGTTCCACGAGCGGAAGCGGCGGGGAGCCGAGCGCCTCGGCCCAGAGACGTCGCCGGCCCTGCCATTCCGCGAGCGGCGGCGCCGTGGGATCGATGCCCCACACGCTCGCGTAGCCGTCGCCGGCGGCGCCGGCGGCGATGACCGGCGTCCCGCCGGCCCGCACCACCGTCGCCCCAGGCCGCGGCACCAGCGCGACCGTGGCGACCGGCCCGGCGGGTAGCGGGGCGCCATACTTGGCCGCTAAGTCACCAGACGCGCCGGCGACGCCGGTGGCGCCGAGATGCGCCGGCAGCACCGGCATCAAGAACGCGGGGAGCGGCCGCCCCCTGGGACGGGCGATGACGACGAGCCGGCCGCCGAGCCGCACCCACGTCACCAGCGCGCCGCGCTGCGCGTCGCTGAGACGCGCCGGATCGACGTCGCGGAATACCACCAGGTCGACCCCGACGTATTCCTGCCACCGCGCCGGCAGCGCCCCGGCCGCGACGTACGCGTCGACGGCCCGTTCGTCGATCTCGTGCAGAATCCCGAGTCCCGCCCGGGCCTCCGACACCAATACCACGAGGCGGCCGGCCACGCGTGCGGGGTCGAAGGGTACGGCGGCGGCGGCGACGCGGCGGCCGCGGAGCATGACGCGGACGCGGAGCGGGCGGCGCACGTCCTGCACCACCACGGGGACGCGCAGCCGCTGCGCGGTTCCCGCAACCGCCTGGAAGGGCACGACGGTTGAGACGGTCGCCCGGCCGGTTTGCGGGGTGAGCGCGGCCGATTCGATAATCAACTGCGCGGGACCATCCGCCGGCATCGGCGGGGTCTGCACGTCGACCGGCGCGGGCGCCCCGGGCCGGACAGCGCCGTCAAATCCGACCGTCACCGAGAGGGACTGCGCGGCCGCCCCGTCGCGAGGACCCGCAGCCTGGGCGGCGGCCCGCGCGGATGCGGCCGAGATCGCGCCCACCGCCGCGGCGGCACAAACCGCCATGGACAGCGCGAGGGCGCGGCCGGCCGGCCGCGCCCTCGCCGAGCCGCCCGGCTTATGACGCCGTTCCGCCACCGGACCGGGACGCGGATTTTGAACCCGCGCCGCCCGTCGCACCGCTGCCGGACTTCCCGTTCGATGTACCCGCCGCCGCGCCGCCTTCGGCCGCGGCGTTCTTCGTTTTGCCCCCGGAGGTCCCGCCGTCGCCCGACGTCTTCTCCGAGGACTTCGTCTCGGTCTTCTTGCCTTCGCCGTCGGACGGCGCCGGGGTTTTCCGATAATCCGTGATGTGCCAGCCCGACCCCTTGAAAATAATCCCGACGGGCGAAAATACCCGCCGCACTTCTCGGCCGCAGCGCTCGCACTTCGGCGGCTCGGCGTTGACGGCGTGCATCACTTCAAATTGGTGCCCGCAGTGCGGGCACTTGTACTCGTAGTTTGGCAACTACGCCACCCCCGCGCGTGCCGCGGCCCCGCCAAGAGCCCTGGCGGGGCCGGCCCCGCGCACACATTTGCTTGTTCATTGTCTCGCCTGCCGCCGCGTGTGTCAAGGACAGCACATCGGCGGCGCACTGCTACAATGATCGCATGGAGGATGCGACCGCGCGGGCGATTCGAGACAGCTACGATCGGCTCGCCGGCGAATACGCGCGGCGGATCGCCGGCGAATTGCAGCACAAGCCGTTTGACCGGATGCTGCTGGATCGGTTTGCGGCGGCGGTCGCAGGCCGGGGCGAAGTCTGCGACATGGGCTGCGGCCCCGGGCACGTCGCGCGGTACCTGCGCGAGGCCGGCGCCGCCGTCTTCGGGCTGGATCTGTCCCCGCAGATGGTGCGGGAAGCCAGGCGGCTCTACCCTGACATGTCGTTCCGCGAGGGCAATATGCTCGCACTCGACCTGCCCAACGCAAGCCTCGCCGGCATCGCGGCGTTCTACGCGATCGTCAACATTCCGGCCCGCTTGCTTTCCGCGGTCTTCCGCGAAATGACGCGGGTGCTCCGCCCCGGCGGGCTGCTGCTGCTCGCGTTTCACGCCGGCAGCGACGCCCTGCACGAGCGCGAACTATGGGGCCGGCGGATTGACATGGATTTTTTCTTCTTCGAACCAACGGCCATCCGCGCCGAACTCGAGACCGCGGGCTTTGTGGTGGACGAAGTGCTCGAGCGAGGCCCGTACGCCCCGGAGGTGGAGTATCAAAGCCAACGGGCGTACATCTTCGCGCACACACCCGGCACTCCTGAACGCGCGGCCGCCCGTTCTTAGCGCCGCCGGCGCTATCGCCGTTCCAACGTGGCGAGCCATATGAACCCGGCGGCCGGGCCCGTGTCGGGGCCAAACGCCAGCCGTGTGCCGTCCGGCCCCCACGCGATCGTGAAGAGCGCGTCAGACGGCGTCCCTTCCGGCCGGTACGCGCCGACTCGCAGCTGTTCCCCGGTCAGCACGTCGGCGATTTCGAGCGCGACACGGTTGCCGGCTTGGCGCGCAAACGCCAGCAGTGTGCCGGACGGAGACCACGCGAGCCCGCTGTAGCGCCCCGCCGCGGTCAACGTGCGGCGGCCGCTGCCATCCGCCCGCATGGCACACACGCGCGAACCGCCGTCCGCCGCGTCTTCAAGGTACGCGATGAAGCGGCCCTCCGGCGATGGGAGCGCGGCATGGTCCCCAGCCGGCAGCGGTTGCACGCGGGACGCCCGCGCACCCGGCGTCAGGAACACCAGCCGCGCGCTATCCCCGTAGCGATCTTCCGCGGCGGCTACAACGCCGGCATCGCCCGGCAGCCAGGCCAGCGACCGCACCGTGAGATCGCCCGGCACCGATCCGAGGCGGCGCGGGCGGCCCGGACCCGCCGGGTCGCCGACATCGGTCGGGATGGCGACACTCCACACGATCGTAGCGGCCGACGCGGTCGTCGCGGCCAGGACGGCCTGCACCATGCCGCGCGGCGCGCGCGCGGCCGGGGCCGGGCCCGCGGGCGGCCACGCGAGGAATCGTACCCCCTCCATCGGCACGAGCAGGCGGGGCAGCGGATCGGCGAGCGGGATGCCGAAGAGCCGGCCGCCGGCCAGCGCCAGCAGCGTTTGCCCGTCGGGCGACCACGCGACGCGTGTGACGCCCGCGAGCGGCGCCAGACGGTGCGCGTCCTCGGGGGCGCCGGGGATGCGAATGGTCCACACGGCGTCGGCGGTGCTGAAGGCGACCGATGTCCCATCGGGAGCCCACGCCGGCGGACTCACGGCGCGGAGATCGGAGAGCCGCGCGAACCCGGAGGTCCGGAGAAACGGCGGACCCGCGCCGATCGGCACGCGCGCGACGGCGCAGCCCGCGCATACGACGGCGGCGGTCAGGATCACTCCAAGCAGCCGCAGCCGATCCCGCACGGCAGCATCACGGGGACCGCCGCCTGGGGCGGCGCTACGGCCGCGGTCCGGCGGCCGGGCGATCAGCAGATCGTATACTTGCCCGTCGCGAGGTCGCGGCAGAACACGTTGATGCCGGCGAGCTCCCGGTCGACGACGTCCCGCACTTTGCGCTCCACGGCGCTCCGGCGCACGCCCTTCGCGAGGATGATCTGCGCGGCGGTGATCGGCTGGTCGATCGGCTTGCCGATCTGGCTGACCATCCAAATATAGACCTCGCGAATCCCGGAGACTTCTTCGTAGACCTTTTGGGCGACCTGATGGGTGAACACGGAGTAAATCTTGCCGACGTGGGAAACGGGGTTCTTGCCGGCGGCCGCTTCCGTACCCATCGGCCGGTTGATCGCGATCACCCCGTTGACCTTGTTGCCGCGCCCCACCTGCCCGCTGTCGCCGGACTCCGCGGACGTTCCGAGCACCGACAGATACACGCCGTTCTGCCCCCGGCCCGGCTCGTCAAGCGTATTCAGGTCGAAGGTGACCCGCTCCAGGGTGGTGCGCTTGCGAAGGAACGCCACGACCGATTCGTGCAGCTGGCGCTTCCGGCGGAAATACTGGTCCTCGCCCTCGACGAACCGATCCACGAACGCCACCGCCGCCGTGAGCCGCAGTTCCGGCCCGAGCCGCACGCCCATCACCTTGACGTCTTCGCCCGCCTCGGGGAACTCTTCTTTGAACGTGCGCGAGTTGATGTATTGCTCCGTCTCGCGCACCACGCGCTCCGTCTCCGTCATCGGCCAGTAGCCGACCGCGGCGGAGGTGTCGTTCGCCCCGGTCGTGTCGCGGCTGAAGATGTCGACGAGCTCCGCGGAGCCGGGCTTGAGTTCGAGCTGGTACGTGACGTGCGGCCCGTCCTGGTCATCCGCGGGTCCCGGATCGACGAAACGGAGGTTTTCGCGCATCCAGTGTTTCGCGGTTCGGATCGCGATCTCGCGGATCGGCAGTTCCCGGCCGTTTGCGCCGTACGTCGCGCGGTCGCCGAAAATGAGGCGCATCGGCTCTCTGATCGTCCCGCCGCCGAACCGCGTCTCCGCGTCCCCGGCGACGAGGAAGGCTTTGTCGATGTTGTGGTGGAGAATGCGGCCGAACTGGCTGATGTACTCCTTGCTTAGCTCGACGGAGACCCGGTCCATGATGGCGTCGCAGATCGAATCGGGATGCCCGACGCCCTTCCGTTCCACCATCTCGACCTGCAGTTCTCCGACGGGCACCCCGGGGAGCGTTTCGACCTTGATATCCCGCGTCTCCATGGTTCCTCCGACTGTGACGGCCGTAAATTGCACACCGACGCGCGACGCCCGCCGCGCGCTCGGACGATGCTTTTCGCCGTGCCCGGGGCAACCCCTGCGGTCTCGGGGCGTGCGCAGACGCTCGAACGAGCACCCATCGGCCGCCGGCGCACGCAGCGGCGTTATGCCGGGCAGGGCCGCCGGCTCAAGCCGGCGGCGCGGGTCGCGGCCGGTTAGCGACCGGCCGGCTGCGCCGTGGCACTCTCGGCGACGGCCTCTTTCTCGCGGACCACGGCTTCGACTTCCTTCATGAGGCCCTCGAGGAGTTCCGCTTCCGGCAGGCTCGCGACGATGCGGCCGCGCTTGAAGATGAGCCCCATACCCTTGCCGCACGCGACGCCGAGATCGGCCATCCGCGCCTCGCCGGGGCCGTTCACGGCGCAGCCCATGACGGCGACTTTGACCGGCACCGGGTACGCCGCGAGGCGGCGCTCCACCTCTTCGGCGAGCGCGACGATGTCGACGTCGGCGCGGCCGCAGGACGGGCACGCGACCAGGATCGGGCCCCGCAGCCGCAGGCCGAGCGCCTTCAGCACCTCGAAGCCGGCCTTCACTTCCTCCACCGGGTCCGTCGCCAGCGACACGCGGATCGTGTCGCCGATGCCGCGGGACAGGATCGCGCCGAGACCTACGGCGGACTTGACCGTGCCAGCCCACATCGTCCCGGCCTCCGTGATGCCGACGTGCAGCGGGTACGGCATGCGCTGCGCGATCGCCGCATACGCTTCGAGCGCCATCTCGACGTCGCTCGCCTTCACCGAGACCACGATGTCGTGGAAGTCGAGGTCCTCCAGGACCCGGATCTCGTCGAGCGCGCTGTCCACGAGGGCCGCGGCGCACGGCTCCCCGTACTTCCGCAGCATCTCCTTGGAGAGCGAGCCCACGTTCGCGCCCACCCGGATCGGCACGCCGCGGGTCTTCGCCTCCCGCGCCACGGCACGGACCCGATCCTCGCTGCCAATGTTGCCGGGGTTGAGCCGCAGCTTGTCGACGCCGCCCTCCAGCGACGCGAGCGCGAGGCGGTAATCGAAATGGATATCAGCGACCAGCGGCACGTGCATGCGGGCCTTGATGCGCGGGAGGGCGTCGGCGGCCGCGCGGTCGGGCACCGCGACGCGCACGATCTCGCAGCCGGCCCGCTCGAGGGCGAGGATCTGCGTGACGGTGGCCTCGACGTCCCGTGTATCGGTCGTCGTCATCGACTGCACGGCCACCGGGGCGCCGCCGCCCACCGGCACGTTTCCAATCTGCACCCGACGCGTTTTGGTTCGGTCCATGCGCGCTGCGCCGCCTTTCTCAGACCGGCTCATCCGTCCCTACCTTAGCCGCGACGCCGGCGGCGCTCCTGCCGCCGTCCGGCGCCATTGTAGCACGAACGGGGCCCGGCGCTACGGAAAATTTAGATGCACGGGATGCAGCACGTCGCGCACGGTGAGTGCGAGGATGAGACACAGCAGCACCGCGAGGCCGACAAGATGGATGTAGCCCTCGCGGCGCGGATCGACGGGCCGCCGGCGCAGGCCTTCGACCGCGAGAAAGGCCGCCCGGCCGCCGTCGAGCGCCGGCAGCGGGAAGAGGTTGAACAACCCGATGATGATGCTGAAGAACGCCGTGAAGTACAGGAACGTCTCGCCGCCGGCGTGCGCGGCCTGGCCCAGCACGTTGACCGCCGTAACCGGTCCGCCGAGCTCGCCCAGCAGCCGGTGCGTCTGAATCAGGTTGCCGATGGCGACGAGATACGCGACCGCGTCTTTGAACGTCGTCGCGGCGCCCCACCCCACCGCCCGGACCGGATCGAGCCGGCCGCGCACCACCGCCGGGGAGAAGCCGGTGATCCACACGCGCTGCCGCGGATCGAACCGGGTCGGCACGTGGAGTATGAACCGCCGGCCGCCGCGCTCGACGAGGATGGCGAGTGTCCGGTTGCCGCTGCGGTGGATCAGGTCGATCATCTGCTGGCCGTCGCGCATGAGCCGGCCGTCGATCGACACGATGGTGTCGCCCGGCTGCAGCCCCGCCTGAGCGGCCGGGTAGCCCGGGACCAGCGTGCCGACCTGCGGGCTCACGCGGAGCGGGACGCCGTAGGACATCGCGACCGCGGTCAGGAGGATGATCGCGAGCACGAAGTTCATCGCCGGTCCGGACAGGACCACGGCGAGGCGCCAGGCCACGGACTTTCCGCGGAACGTGCGCTCGACCGGCACGTCCGGACTCTCGCCGTCCTCCCCCGCCATGTTGACGTAGCCGCCGATCGGCAGGAGGTTGAGGCTGTAGGTCGTCTCCCCCGCCCGGAAGCCCAAAAGGCGCGGCCCGAACCCCATCGCGAACGCGTGCACCGCGATCCCGGCGCGCTTCGCCACAATCAGATGCCCGAGTTCGTGCACCAGGATCATCAATTCCAACGCCAGGATGGCGAGGATTATCGTCGACACGCACGGTCCTCCGTTTCGTTGATCCCCTCAATGCTTGCCCCAACAGGCGCCGTTCCGGCCGTGCGCGGGCTCATCGGAGCCGCCGGCTCTCCGCGGCGCACGCGGCCTCGACGGCGCCGCGCGCCTCACGGTCCGCCGCGAACACATCGTCGAGCGAGACGACGGGACGCGTGACGTGCGCCTCGAGCGCGCGCCGGATCGCCGGCGCAATCGCGGTGAAGCCGATGCGGCCGTCGAGAAACAGCCGGACGGCGGCCTCGTTCGCGGCGTTGAGCGCCGCGGGCGCCGTGCCCCCGCGCCGCAGCGCCTCGCGCGCCAGACCAAGGCACGGAAACCGCTCGCCGTCGGGCGCCTCAAACTCCAAGGACCCCAGCGTGCGGAGGTCGAGCCGGGCCACCGCGTGCGGCACGCGGCGCGGATACGTCAGCACGAATTGAATCGGCATGCGCATGTCGGGGGGCCCGAGTTGCGCCAGGATCGATCCGTCCACGAACTCGACGCAGGAATGGACTACGCTCTGCGGATGCACCACGACCTCGATGCGGTCGGCGGGGACGCCGAACAGCCAGTGCGCCTCGATAATCTCCAGCCCCTTGTTCATCAGCGTCGCGGAGTCGACGGTGACCTTCGGACCCATCCGCCACGTCGGATGCCGGAGGGCGTCTTCGGGTGTCACGCGGGCTATCGCGTCGGCCGGCGTGCGGCGGAACGGGCCGCCCGACGCAGTCAGCCAGAGCCGTGCGACGTCGCCGGCCGGGCGCCCGTCGAGACATTGGAAAATCGCGGCGTGCTCGCTGTCGATCGGCAGCAGCCGCCGGCCTCCCCGCGCGGCGGCTTCCACGACGAGCGCCCCGCCGGCGACGAGCGCCTCCTTCGTCGCCAGCGCCACGTCGGCGCCGGCGCGCAGCGCCGCAAGCGTGGGCGCCAATCCGGCGGCGCCCTCGACCGCGACCACCACAACGTCCGCGCCGAACGCCGCGGCGACGCGCTCGAGGCCGTCCGCTCCGGCGAGGACCTCGCCCTCCCACCCCGGGACGGCGGTGCGAAGCGCCTCGGCATCGTCGGCGCGCAGCAGCGCCGCCGCCGCGGGCCGAAACGCGCGCACCTGTGCGGCCAGTGCGGCCACGTTGCGCCGGGCCGCGAGCGCAACCACTTCGAGCTCGACGCCTTCGCCGCGTAGACGGGTGACCACGTCGAGAGTCGCACGGCCGATCGAGCCGGTGGAACCGAGCAGCGCGATGCGCTTCATAGACCCAGCCACCACCGCATCGCGGCGTAGCCCGTGACGGCCGCAAAGAGCAGTCCGTCGAACCGGTCGAGCATACCGCCGTGTCCCGGGAGCACCCACCCGGCATCCTTGACGCCCACTTCGCGCTTGATCGAGGATTCCCACAGATCGCCGACGATGCTCGCCGCGGCGCAGAGCCCGCCGAGCGCCGCGGCCAATGCGGGCGGCGGCGCGGCGCGGAACGCGGCGGCGGCCCACGCCACGATCACGCCCGCGAACACGCCGGCGGCGATGCCGGCCGCGGCGCCCTCGCGCGATTTGTGCGGACTGACCCGCGGAAGCAGCTTGTGCCGTCCGAGGCTCAGGCCGACGAAGTAGGCCGTGGTGTCGGCGGCCCATACGGCGCAGATGACGAGGAGCGCCGGAACGGGACTCGGGCCTCCGCCCGGGGTCGCCGGCAGGGCGCGAAGGCGAATCAGGTAGGTGGCGAGATACGCGACGTAGATGACGCCCAGCAGCGTGAGTCCGGTATTGACCAGCGCGCGGTCGGGATGCCCGCGCCACAGTTGTGTCAGGATCGTATAAACAAGCAGCCCCGGCAGCACGAAGCGCTCCCAGTGCCCCGGCCACGCCGCCGGCCACGCCGCGGCCAGGGCGAGCCACACCCCCGCCGCGAGGCCGGCTTCCCAGATCGGCTGGTAGCCGGCGCGCGCCGCCATGCGGTAGAACTCCAGCAGTCCAATCACGATCAAGGCGCCGACGCCCGCGAGGAGCCAGTAACCGCCGAGCACGACCACGAAGACCACGAGCGGCACGCCCCACGCCGCGGTGGCCGCCCGCCGCGCGAGGCCCCGCCAGGACGGGACGGCCTCGCCGCCGCCGCGCGGCGCGACAAGATCCGCGCTATCCATCCGCCGGCTCGTCGACGCCCCCAAAGCGGCGCTCGCGCGCTTGATAGGAAGCAATCGCCTCAAATAAGTGCGCGGGCGTGAACTCCGGCCAGGGTACGTCCGTGAAGTACAACTCGGTATACGCGGCCTGCCAGAGCATGAAGTTGCTGAGACGCTGCTCGCCGCCGGTGCGGATCAACAAATCGGGATCCGGAAGGTCCGGCGCGAAGAGGCCGCGCGCGATCGTCTCCTCGTCGACCGCGTCGGGCGCGAGCCGGCCCGCGGCCACGAGGCGAGCGATTCGGCGAACCGCTTCGGTCAGCTCGCGGCGGCCGCCGTAATTCAGCGCGAGGTTGAGCGTGATCGTGCGGTTGGCCTCGGTCAGCGCCGTGACGCGCCGGATGGCGTCCTGCACCTCCGCCGGCATTTCGTCAACGAGGCCCGAGGCGCGAAACCGCACCCCGTTCGCGTGCAGTTCCTGCGCTTCGCCGTCGAGGGATTCGAGCAGCAGCGCCATCAAGGCGTGCACCTCGTCGGCCGGCCGCCGCCAATTCTCGGTGCTGAAGGCGTACAGCGTCAGAATCCCGATGCTGCACTCGCAGGCCGCCCGCACCACGCCGCGGAGGGCTTCCCGCCCCGCGCGGTGGCCCTCCGCCCGCGACAGCCCGTGGCGCTCGGCCCAGCGTCCGTTGCCGTCCATAATAATCGCCACGTGCCGCGGAATCCGCGCGCGGTCGAGCCCCGGCGGCAGCACGGACGTCCGATGCGGTTCGGCCTCCCCATCGCGAGGAGGCCGGATTGACCCGGTCGTTTCGGCCTTCTGTGTGTTCACGCGGGCGCCTCGTCGTCCGCGGCGCCGCGCGGACTCTCCCCGGCGGGCGGCGCCGCCTCGCTCCCTCGCGGCACCGGCCGCGGCGCCCCCGGCTCCTGCTCAGAGGCCACCGGACGCTCGCCGCTCACGACGAGCGCGATGCGGCCGGGGGCCGTGATCCGCTGGCGCAGTACGCGGAGCGGCCCGGTGAGACCCCGGCGCGGCGGACGGGTCTCCACGGTGTCGACATCCGTCCAGCCCGCGTCCGCGAGCACGGCCCGGGCCTCGTCGAGCAGGTAGCCCACCACATCGGGAGACGGCGACGGCTCGGCCGGCGGCCGTCCCTGGCTCGCGCCGGAGGTCGAGAGCGAGGGGTGTCCCCGCGCGCGCATCAGACTTCGCTGATCTCCTTCTCTTTGGCGGCGAGCAGCGTGTCGATCTCCTTGATGTACTGGTCGGTCAGTTTCTGCAATTCGTCCTGGTGCCGCCGCGCGTCGTCCTTGGAGAGGTCGCCGGCCTTCTCGAGGCGCTCGAGTTTCTCGCGGTGGTCCCGGCGAATGTTGCGGATCGACACCCGGCCCTCTTCCGTCTGCTTGTGCACCACTTTGACGAGCTCGCGGCGCCGGTCGCCCGTGAGCGGCGGGATCGGCAGGCGGATCACCGCGCCGTCGGTGGACGGCGTCAGGCCGAGCTCGCTCTTCAGGATCGCGCGCTCGATCTCTTTGATCAGCGACTTGTCCCACGGCTGGATGACTAGCAGCCGCGCCTCCGGCACCGAGACGCTCGCCACCTGCGTCACCGGCGTCGGTACGCCGTAGTACTCCACGCTCACCCGCTCCAGCAGCGCAGGCGACGCGCGCCCCGTCCGGACGCCGCCGAACTCGCGCTTGGTCGCCTCCACGGCCTTCTGCATGTGGGTTTTGGCGTCAGCGACGACCGCGTGCATCGCGGCTTCCTCCTCCCACGAGCGTCCCGATTTCTTCGCCGAGCACCGCGCGCCCGAGGTTCCCGGGCCGCGAGATGTCAAAGACGATGATCGGCATCCCGTTGTCCATGCACAGCGACGTGGCCGTGGCGTCCATGACCTTGAGGCCGCGATTGAGCACGTCCATGTAGTCCAGCGTGCGGAAGCGGACCGCGTCCGCGCTGTCGCGCGGATCCTTGTCGTACACACCGTCCACGCCGCGCTTCGCCATGAGGATCGCGTCGGCCTCGATCTCGATCGCGCGCAGCGCCGCGGCGGTATCCGTCGTGAAATACGGGCTGCCGGTGCCGCCGGCGAACACGACGACCCGGCCCTTCTCGAGATGGCGGATCGCGCGCCGGCGGATGTACGGCTCGGCGATCTGGTGCATTTCGATGGCGGTCTGGACCCGGGTTTCCAGGCCTTCGCGCTCCATCGCGTCCTGCAGCGCGAGCGCGTTGATGACCGTCGCGAGAAGGCCCATGTAGTCCGCGGTGACGCGCGCGACGCCGGCCCGTGCGGCCACCTGAACCCCGCGGGCGATGTTCCCGCCGCCGACCACGAGGGCGACGTCGACGCCCGCCTCTCGCACGGCGCGCACCTCACGCGCCACGAGATGAAGCACGTCGGAGTCGAGGGTTTTCTCGCCGCCGGCGCCGGCGAGCGCCTGGCCGCTCAGTTTCAGGACGATGCGGCGGTACCGCGGCGCCGCCGGCCCGTCGGTCATGCTTCGCCGAGCTTGAACCGGGCGAACCGGCGGACCTTGATGTTCTCTTTGGTGCGCGCGATCGCGTCTTTGACGACCTCGCCCACCGTGCGCGGCTTGGCGCCCTCGTCCCGAATGAACGGCTGGTCGACGAGACATACGGTCGAGAAATACTTCTCCAGCTTCCCGTCCGCGATGCGCGCGGCGACGGCCTCCGGCTTCTTCTCCGCGACGGCCTGGACGATGTAGGCGGCGCGCTCCGACTCGACGGCGTCGGGGGGAATCTCCTCCCGCGACACATACCGCGGATCGGTGGCGGCGATCTGCATGGCGATGTCGCGGGCCAGCGTCTTGAATTCTTCGGTCCGCGCGACGAAGTCCGTCTCGCAGTTGAGCTCCACGAGCACGCCGAGGCGCCCGCCCGCGTGAATGTACGACGTGACGACGCCCTCGTTCGCGACGCGCCCGCTGCGCTTGCCGGCCGCGGCGAGCCCCTTGGCGCGCAGGACCTGCACCGCCCGCTCGACATCGCCCGCGCACTCGGCGAGCGCGTTGCGGCAGTCGATGATGCCCGCGCCGGTCCGCTCGCGCAGCGCCTTGACCTGCGCGGCCGTGATCTCCACCGGGGCCTTCCTCTGATCCGGCATCAGGCCTGAACCTCTTCCTCCTCGGCGGGCTCCTCGACGACTTCCTCTTCGCCCGGGAGCGGCGCCATCGGGGCGGGCTCGACCGCTTCGGCCGCCGCCGCCTCTTCCTCGATGATCTCCGCCTTGCGCCGTTCCTCGTAACCCTCGAGTGCGGCGTTCGCAATGCGATTCGTGATGAGCCGGACCGCCCGGATCGCGTCGTCGTTGCCGGGAATCGGATACGCCGCCTCTTCGGGATCGCAGTTCGTGTCGATGATCGCGACGACCGGGATCCCGAGTTTCCGCGCCTCGGCGATCGCGATGTGCTCCTTGCGTGTGTCGACGACGTACACCGCCGCCGGCGGCGTCCGCATCGTCGCGATGCCGCCGAGGTACTTCTCCAGGCGCGCGAGCTCGTCCATCAACTGGGTCTGCTCGCGCTTCGGCAGGATCTCGAGGGTGCCGTTGTCCCGCATGTCGACGAGTTCGTGCAGCCGCTCGATCCGGCTCTTGATCGTGGCGAAGTTGGTGAGCATGCCGCCGAGCCAGCGCTGGTTCACAAAGAACTGGTGCGCGCGGGTCGCCTCCTCGCGGATCGCGTCCTGCGCCTGCTTTTTGGTGCCGACGAACAGGACGGCGCCGCCGCGGGCCACGGTGTCCCGCACGAACCGGTACGCCGTATCGATGAGCGGCACGGATTTCTGCAGATCGATAATGTGGATCCCGTTGCGCTGCGTGAAAATGAACGGGGCCATCTTCGGGTTCCACCGGCGTGTCTGGTGCCCGAAATGCACCCCGGCTTCCAGCAGCTGCTTCATTGTTACGACGGCCACAATGCGACCCTCCCGGTCGGTTCAGCCTCCGCCCGGATCATCCCGCCCCGGAACCCGAGGTGAGCCTTGAGCGTCACCGCGGGCACCGCCGGCGCGGTCACGCGGGCGTGTGAGAATCCTGCCGTAGTATAGCATACACGGTACAGCGGCGGTGCACTCACACCGCCCGCGCGACACCCAGCAGACCGCTCGTCGGCTGCCGGCGCAAAGAGAACACGCCGAACGCCTCCTCTCGGCCCGCCGGGCGCCACACCGCCGGGGCGCGCCGCTGCCACGAGTATGGCAACGGGGAGATGCGCGGTCAGCCTGGCCGGGGGGCGGACGTCCGGAGAAGGCTGTTCAGAATCCTGATCAGCCTGAGCCGGATGGCCGCGCGGGAGTCAGGACGCGCGCATGCTCGGGCGGTTGTCTTTAGAGTACGTAGCGGCTGAGATCGCGCGTGCCGAGGATGCCGCGGAGCCGCTCGCGGACGTAGGCCGCGTCAATGACGACGTGGGCCGGCGCTTCGGGCGCAGCAAACGACAGATCTTCGGTGACCTTCTCGAGGACGGTGTGCAGGCGGCGGGCGCCGATGTCCTCGGCGTCGCCGTTCACCTCCTGCGCGATGCGGGCGAGTTCGCGGACCCCGTCGTCGGGAAACTCGACCGTGACGCCTTCCGTCGCCAGCAGCGCCGCGTACTGCTTTGTGAGCGCGTTATGCGGCTCGACGAGAATCCGCACAAAGTCCGCCTCGGTGAGCGGGGCCAGCTCGACGCGGATCGGCAGCCGTCCCTGCAACTCGGGGATCAAGTCCGACGGCTTGCTGACGTGGAAGGCACCGGCGGCGATGAACAGCACGTGATCCGTGCGCACGGGACCGTACTTGGTTGTGACGGTCGAGCCCTCGATGATCGGGAGGATGTCGCGCTGGACACCCTCGCGCGACACGTCGGGACCCTTCCCGCTCTCCCGGCCGGCGATCTTGTCGAGCTCGTCGATGAAGATGATCCCGTTATCCTGCGCGCGGCGCACACCCTCGCGCACCACCTCGTCCATGTCGATCAGCTTCTGGGCCTCTTCGCCGGTGAGGATGCGCAGCGCCTCGGCGACGGTGGTGCGGCGGCGCTTCCGGCGCTTCGGGAGGATATTGCCGAAGAGATCCTGCAGGTTGACGCCCATCTCCTCGACGCCCTGGCCGGAGAAAACCTCGACCATCGGCGTCGCCGTCTCTTCCACGTCCAGTTCGACCGAGTCGTGGTCCAGTTCGCCGCGGTCGAGCCGGGCGCGCATCTCGGTCCGGCGCGCCGCGAGATCGCCGGCGTCCCCGGCACCGGGGACCCCGGCCGCCGCGCGCGGCTCCGGCGGGGCGCCCGGCCGGCCGCCGAACAGCAGCTCGAGCGGATTCGCGAGCCCCGCCTCGCGGCGCGGCGCCGGCACGAGGATCTCGATGAGACGGTCGCGCGCGTGGGAGGCCGCGCCCGCCTGGACGGCTTCGACGCGCTCGGCCTTCACCATCTGGACCGCGGTCTCCGCCAGGTCGCGCACCATCGAATCGACGTCGCGGCCGACGTAGCCCACCTCGGTGAACTTCGTCGCCTCGACCTTGACGAACGGGGCGCCGGCGAGGCGGGCGAGCCGGCGCGCGATCTCGGTCTTACCGACGCCGGTCGGGCCGATCATGAGGATGTTCTTGGGGATGATCTCGTCGCGCAGATCCGGCCCGAGCCGGCTGCGGCGGTAGCGGTTGCGCAGCGCGACCGCGACAGCGCGCTTGGCGGGCGCCTGGCCGACAATATACTTGTCGAGTTCTTCGACGATCCGCCGCGGGGTCAGCGCTTCGATCGAGAGGGCGCCTTCGACCGTCCGGCCTGTCGAAAGGACCATGATGTTCCTGATTTACCCGCGGCCGGCCGCCGGTGCCGGCGGGGACCGCCGATGCCGTGTGCGCATCTAGATGACCTCGACCGTCACCTGCGCGTTGGTGTAGACGCAAATTTCAGACGCAATGCGCAGCGCTTCGCGCGCGACCGCCTCGGCGTCGAGCGAGGAGTGCCCGAGCAGCGCCCGGGCCGCGGCCAGCGCGTAGGGACCGCCCGACCCGATGGCCGCGACACCGTCGTCGGGTTCGATGATGTCGCCGCTGCCGGACAGCACGTAGAGATGGGCGCGGTCGGCGACCACAAGCAGCGCCTCGAGCCGCCGCAGGACGCGGTCGGACCGCCAATCCTTCGCCAGCGCGACGACCGCGCGCGTGAGATCACCGCGCGCCTCGTGGAGTTTTTCTTCGAGCCGGTCGTAGAGCGTGAGGCCGTCCGCGGCCGAGCCGGCGAAGCCGAGCAGTACCCCGTCTCCGGCCCGCCGGACCTTGCGGGCGCCGTGCTTGAGGACCGTGTTGTTCAGCGTTACCTGCCCGTCGGCCGCGATGGCGACGCGCCCGTCCCGGCGCACCGCCACGACGGTGGTGGAATGGATCAGGGACGGACCCCGGCGCCCACGACCGTTTCGCGGGGCTGCGGCACTTCCTTGTAGTCGCAGGCCTTGTTGCTGCACACGATCGTCGGCTGCACCCCGCGGCGCGCGCGTTTCGCGACGAGCATGGCGCCGCAGGTCGGGCACATTCGCCCGGTCGGCCGGTCCCACGACACATAGGTGCAGGCCGGGTAGTTGGCGCAGCCGTAAAAGACGCGGCCCTTGCGTGTCCGGCGCTCGACGACCTCGCCGGCGTCGAGCGGGCAGCGCACGCCGATCCCCACCGGGCGCGTGTAGGAACATTCCGGATACCCGGAGCAGGCGATGAACTCGCCGTAGCGGCCGCGCCGCTTGACGAGCGGCCGTCCGCACCGCGGACACGGTTCGCCGATCTCCTCGGGTGTGATCTCGACTTCCTCGATCGAGTGCTCCGCCTTCGTGAGCTCCGTCGAAAACGGTCCGTAGAAACCCTGGAGCAGCCGCACCCAATCCTGGGCGCCTTCCTCGACCTTGTCGAGGTTCTCTTCCATCCGCGCCGTGAACTCCACGTCGAGCACGTTGGGGAAGTGTTCCACGAGCAGCGCATTGACGAGAATGCCGAGATCCGTCGGATACAGCCGCCGGTCCTCCAGCTCCACGTAGCCCCGGTGTTTAATCGTCTCGATGATCGGCGCGTACGTGCTCGGCCGGCCGATGCCGCGCTCCTCGAGCGCGCGTACGAGCGTGGCCTCAGTGTAGCGGGGCGGCGCCTGGGTGAAATGCTGCGCCGGATCGAGCCCGAGCAGACGCAGAATCTCGCCCGCGGTGAGATCCGGGAGCCAGCCCTCCGGCGTCTCTTCCTCGCCGTTGTCGCGGCCTTCCAGATACACCCGAAGGAAGCCGGGGAACTTGACGCGCGAGCCCGTCGCCCGGAGCAGGTACGGCCCGGCGTTGATGTCCACGGCGAGCGTGTCCATCACGGCCGACGCCATCTGGCTGGCGACGAACCGCTCCCAAATCAGCTTGTAGACCTTGTACTGGTCGCCCTTCAGGTGCGGCCGCACCGCGTCGGGGGTGCGCTGCACCGACGTTGGGCGAATCGCCTCGTGCGCCTCCTGGGCGCCCCGGCGAGATGTGTAGCGGCGCGGTTTGTCCGGCACGTACTCGGCGCCGTAGGTGCCGGTAACGTACTCGCGCGCCTGCTCCTGCGCCGCCTCCGCCACGTTGACGGAGTCGGTGCGCATGTACGTGATGAGACCGACCGTGCCTTCCGCGCCGACGTCGAGGCCTTCGTACAATTGCTGCGCGACGACCATCGTGCGGGCGGCGGAATACCCGAGCTTCCGGTTCGCGTCCTGCTGCAGCGTGCTCGTCGTGAACGGGGCCGCGGGGTTCCGCTGCTGATCCCGGCGGCGCACCTCGCCGACGACGTAGGGCAGGCGCTCGAGCTCGGCGACGAGGGCTTTCGCCTCGGCCTCGGTGCCGATCGCGATCTTGTCGGCCCCCTTGCCGATGAGTTTCGCGATGAACGACGCGTCGGCGGACGCGGGCCCTCCGTTTGCGGTGTTTTGCGCGAGCCGCGCGGTGATGGACCAGTACTCTTCGGGGACGAACGCCTCGATCTCCCGTTCGCGCTCGCAGATCAGGCGCACCGCGACCGACTGGACGCGTCCCGCACTGAGCCCTCCGCGCACTTTGCGCCACAGAAGCGGACTCAGCTTATAGCCGACGAGCCGGTCGAGAATCCGGCGGGCCTGCTGCGCGTTCACCAGGCTCGCATCGATGTTGCGGGGATGCTGCAGGGCCCGGCGCACCGCGTCGCGTGTCACCTCATGAAACTCGATCCGGCGGATCTTGTTGTTGATCGGCCCGAGAATTGTCGACAGATGCCACGAGATGGCCTCGCCTTCGCGGTCCGGATCGGTGGCGAGGTAGACCGTGGAGGCCTTTTTCGCGGCCGACTTCAGCTCCTTGATGATGGGGCCTTTGCCCTTGGGTACGAGGTACTTCGGAGTGAACTCGTGCTCCACGTCCACGCCGAGCTGGCTGCGCGGCAGATCCTTCACGTGGCCCATTGAGGCCATGACGTCGTACCGGCCGTCGAGGAGCTTCTTGAGCGTCCTCGCCTTGGTCGGCGACTCGACTACGACCAGTGATCGCGCCACTCTGTTCCTCCAGTCTTCTTGCGACCGGCCGGCGCCGCGGACCCCTCGCGGGCCGTATCGCGGACGTACAATCCGCCGGCCACCCGCCGGGCCGCGCCCCGTATCTCAAGCGCGACCAGCGCCGCGGCAGCCTCAGCCACGTCCATCCCGACCGCACCGGCGACCCGGTCGACGGAACGAGCCTCGCCCGGGTCAAGCGCCGCCAGCACCCGGCGCTCAGCCGACGATATACCCCCGTGTCGGGGCGGCCGAACCGCTGCAGCCGCACCCGGCGCGCCCCGCGACGGCTCCTCGGTCCTCATGCCGTCCAGCGCGGCGAGCACATCGTCGGGGCTCGACAGCACCCTTGCTCCGGACGCCAGCAGCCGGTGCGGTCCGCGGCTCCCCGCCGCGTACACGCTCCCCGGTACGGCAAACACCGGACGGCCCTGCGTCATCGCCCGCGACGCGGTGATCATCGCCCCGCTGTCGGCGCCGCCCTCCACCACGACCACCGCGTCGGCAAGCCCGCTGATGAGCCGGTTCCTCGCCGGAAACAATCCGGGGCCGGGCGGCGTACCCATCGGCGCCTCTGCGATCAAGGCACCGCCTGTCCGTATCATTGCTTCCATTAAAGAGCCATGTTCCGGCGGGTAGACCACATCAACCCCGCATCCTAATACCCCGACCGTGCGCCCGCCGGACCTTACCGCGCCCCGGTGCGCCACCCCGTCGATCCCCCGGGCCAGGCCGCTGATGATATCGACGCCACGGGCGGCCAGAGCCGCCGCAAGACGTTCCGCGACGCTGAGCCCGTAGGGCGTTGCGCGGCGGATTCCGACGATCGCGACCGCCGGCCGGTCGTCCCGCCCCAAGGCCCCACGGATGTAGACGACCGGCGGGGACGCGGGAATTCCCCGCAGCCGGACAGGGTATGCCCCATCAAGCCACGTCAGAATCCACGTCCGGCGATCGGCCGCGGAACGCAAGACCGCATCAGCGCGCCGTACACCGGCATCGCCACGGGCGGCGACGACGGCCGCCGCGGCGCCTCGGCCGATACCGCGAATCCCGAGCAGCCCCTCTTCCGGCGCGAGCCACACGGCGTCGACGGACCCGAAGCGCTCGAGCAGCCGGGCGATCCGTACCGCGCCAAGTCGCGGCGCGAGCGAAAGCGCGACGAGACGGCGCCGTATCCGGTCCGCGCCGTCCAAGGATTCTATACCTCGACCTTTGTCATTGTCAAATTTGGCATCCCGGCGACCCTTCGGAACCGTCACGGTCAAGAGGCCGCCGCGCGATCCGCCACGGTTGCCGCGTCAGTACGACCGCGTCGACCTCCGCCGCGCCGCCCTCATCGAGCAGCACGCGGGCGCACTCATTCACCGTGGCGCCGCTCGTCATGACGTCGTCGATGACCAGCACGCGGGCACCCCGGATCATCCGGGTCGGGAACGCGAGCGTGATGCTGCCGCGGACCGAGCACCACCGCCTCCACTCGGACTGCGCCCGACGCGCCGGCTGCGGACGGGTCTGCGCCAAGAGCGGCGGCGCGAGATCGTCGACGGCAATCCGCGGCCACACGGCCGGGCGCGCGTCCAGATAGATCGCGGTGAGCGGATGCGCAGGGCGCCCGCGCAGGGATCCACGATGAAAGGGCACGGGAAGGACCACATCGTATGTCCGCGGGGCGGCCGCGGCGAGCAGCCATCCGGCGAGGAGGCGGGCCAGCGCCGTGATGGCCCATGCCTCGAGGCGCTTTGCGGCAAGGATGAGCCACTCGGTATCCCCCCGCTTGTAGCCCAACACGATGTCGGTGCGCCGCACAACGCTCCAGCCCCGCGTGCAGCCGAGGCTGCCGCAGGTCCGGCCCCGGCGCGGCTGCGCGCACCGAAGACATGCATCCGGCACGATCGGGACGATGTACGGAGCGATGCACGCGGGGGCGATCGGAAACGCGGTCCCGCACCGCGCACACAGCGGCGCCCCGTGCCGGCCGAGGCCGTCGGCGGGCGGAGCGTGGGCCCGGAGCGCCCGCCACAGGTCAGGCTGTTTCCACGGGTTCGAAGGGCCGGTCGAGGATGCGATAGCCGATGGCCTCCGCGATGTGCCGGGCGTCGATCGACGCCGTATCGTCCAGATCCGCGATCGTACGCGCGACCCGGATGAGACGGTGATACGCGCGCGGGCTCAGGCCCAACCGGTCGACGGCGCCGCGCAGCAGCGCGCGCGATTCGGGCGCGAGCCCGCAGCACGCCCGCGCCAGCGCCGCGGGCATCGTGGCGTTGCAGCAGACGGCGAGGCCGCTCGCCCGCCCCCGCGCCGACTGCCGGCCGCGCGCCCGAAGAACACGGGCGCGAATGTCCGCGGAGCGTTCGCCCGGCCGGGCGTCGGCGAGTTCCGCGCCCGACAGGGGTGGCATATCGATGTGCAGGTCGATGCGGTCGAGCAGAGGCCCGGACACCCTGGCGCGGTACCGCATCCGCTGTGGAGGTGTGCAGGTGCACACCCGCCGCGCGTCGCCGAAATATCCGCACGGACACGGATTCATGGCCGCGACCAGCATGCAGCGCGCCGGCAGTACTACGGCGCCGGCGACGCGCACCACAACGACGCGGCCTTCCTCAAGCGGCTGGCGCAGCGCCGCGAGGGCGTCGTGATGAAATTCCGGCGCCTCATCGAGAAAGAGCACGCCGAGATGGGCGAGGCTCACCTCTCCCGGTGCGGGCGGGCTGCCGCCGCCGATGAGCGCCTGTACACTCGTCGCGTGGTGCGGAGCGCGAAACGGCCGCGCGCCGGCGCGGGCCGGGGCGGCCAGCAGCCGGCCCGCCGCGCTGTAGACGGCCGCCACCTCGAGCGCTTCCTCAGCCGACAGCGGCGGAAGGATCGTCGGCAGCCGGGACGCGAGCATCGTCTTGCCGGTCCCGGGCGGACCGATGAGCAGCAGGTTGTGCCCGCCCGCGGCGGCGATCTCAACCGCTCGGCGCGCATGGGCCTGCCCCCGTACGTCCGCGATGTCCGGCTCTCCGCCCGGCTCCGGGCACGTCCCGGGACGAGGATTGACGGCCGGCGCCGCGCCGGGGTGACCGCCCGCCGGCTGCGCGGGGAAGCGTTCCCGGCCGGTCAGCGCGCGCACCAAGGCGCTCAGGGACGCCACCGCGTGCACGGTCAGGCCGTCGACGAGCGCCGCTTCTTCGGCGTTCGCGGCCGGCACAATCACCGCGCGGGCGCGGCGGGCGCGCGCGGCGAGCGCGATGTTGAGGACTCCTGCCACCGGCCGCACACCGCCGTCGAGTGATAACTCACCGATCACGACGCAGCCGGCCAGGGCCTGCGGCGGCAGCTGCTGCGTCGCGGTGAGAATTCCGAGGGCGATCGGCAGATCGTACGCGGGCCCGACTTTGCGCAGATCGGCCGGCGCGAGATTCACGGTGACGCGGCGCGCCGGCATCTCGCAGCCGGCGTTGCGAATCGCGGACCGTACGCGTTCGCGGGCTTCGCGCACAGCGGCGTCGGGGAGTCCGACGATAGAGCATAGCGGCAGGCCGGCTCCGACATCCACCTCGACGTCGACGGGTATGGCCTCGACGCCGACCACCGCGGCGCTGTGGATTCGCGCGAGCATGACGTCTCAAGCCTGATTGTAATGTAAAGATAGTAGTATGTCTAGATATTCGTGCCCGACGGGGCCGACGGCGTTCACGACGGCCGGCCGTGAGCTCCTCGGCCTCGCGCCGGAGATCGATCGGATAGACGAAACGAAACGCGCGGCGCGATTGTCCCGAGCGCCGCGATCCGCCGTGGCGTCTGAGACTTTATCAGAGCGGGCATCTAAGCGGTATGTACAAAGTAAGAAACATTATCAATCGGTCGGTCCTGAATTCCCCGGGCAAGGACACGAGCGGTGGTGCTGCGGAGGCGCACAGGGTCTCATGACATTTGTATGGCCGCAAGGCCTCGTCGCCTACCTGCTGGTGCCCGTCCTGGCGGGGGCATACATCTGGGCCGTCCGCCGGCGGGCCGCGGCGTCGATCAGCTACCCCGGCCTCGACCTGCTGGCGCGGGCGTCCGCCGCCGGCAGACCGTGGCGCCGGCACGTACCGGTGGTCTCCTATCTGTTAACCCTGAGCAGCATGGTGCTGGCACTGGCGCGGCCAGTATGGCCGATTCCGGTGCCGGACAACCAAGCCGCCGTTATGCTGAGCATCGACGTGAGCGGCAGCATGATCGCCACGGACGTTCACCCGAGCCGAATCGAAGCGGCCAAACGGGTCGCCACGGACTTCGTGCGGGCACTCCCCGCCGGGGCCAAGGTCGGGCTCGTCAAGTTCAGCACCCACGCGGTTCTCGTGGCTCCGGCGACGGCGGATCATCAGCGCGTGATCGCGGCGGTGGCCGCGCTGGAGCCCGAGGCGTCGACGGCGATCGGCGACGGCCTCCTCAAAGCGGTGTACGCGCTGCCGGGCCGCGCGGCATGGGATCCATCGGCGCGCCCCGGCGACCTGCGGGGCGAGTCGACCGGTCCCACCGCCTCGGCCGATCGCGCGGGCACGCCGTCGACGAGCGGCCTGCCGCCCGCCGCGGTCGTGCTCATGAGTGACGGCGGTAACAACACGGGCACGGCGCCGGAAGACGCCGCGGCGGTAGCCGGCCGGCTGAAGGTCACGGTGCACACGGTGGGCCTCGGCCAGCCCGCGAACATGAACGTGAACACCGACGGCGAGAAGGTGTCGGACGTCGACGCGCTCGACGAAGACACGCTCAAGAACATCGCGGCCACGACGAACGGCTCGTACCATCGCGCGTCGACGGACCGCGATTTGTCGCGCGTCTGGTCGCACCTGGGACGCGTGGTCGCCTGGAAATCGCGACCGGTGGAAGTCGCGGGGCTTGTGTCCGGCGCCTCGGCCGCGCTGTTCGGCGGGACGCTGCTCCTATCAGTTCTGTGGCGGCGGCTCGACTAAATTGACCGGCCGCGGCACCCCGCGGCCGCGGGTCTCCTCCATAGAGGGCGCGGGGCCGCGAGGCAGGAATATCCCCCAGGTGCGCCGCGTAATCTAGTCTCATGTCCGGCGCGCTCGGGCAACTTCGGCTCGCGGGCGAGCGGGCGATCGCCGTGTTCGGCGCGCCGCTCAGCATCTTCCCGCCTAAAGTCCGGCAGACCGTCGTCATCGAGACAACCGCCGCGGCGATCCTGACAGGTTTCAACTGCACCGCACTGCCCTACACCGGCCTCATTCTGCGTCTCCAGCTCCACGCCAGCGCCGATCAACTCGCGGTGCTCGCCGCGGCCGGCGCGTCGGTGATGCTGCCGTCGCTCCTCTGGGCGCGCTTGGTCCGAAACCGGCCGCCGCTGCCCTTTGTGGTGTGGCTCGGCGTCGCGTATCGGGGGCTGTTCGTACTGCTGCTCGCGGCCCGCAGCCCATGGCCGTTCATCGCGGTCATCGCCGTGGCCAACGCCCTCGGCGCCATCTCGACACAGGCCTACGGCACGTTCGTGCAGGTCGCCTATCCCCGCGAATTCCGGGGCCAGGCGCTCGGCGTGATCCGCGTAGCCGGCGCGCTGCTGGCGGTCGGCCTGTTTCCCCTGACTGGGTTCTTGTTCCCTCGGGTCGGGTTTCACTGGATGTTTGCCGCGGCCGCGGTCTTCGGCATCGCGGCGAGCCTCTGGCAGCGCCGCCTGGCCGGGCTGTCGCTTGGCCGCGCGACGCTGCACGAGGACCCGCGGCCCCGTCCCATCGCGGGCGCCGTGCGCGACGATCGGCGGTTCGCCCGGATTCTGACGGCCGCGTTTCTCTTCGGTCTGGGGATTTGGCTACAGGTCCCTCTCGCGCCGTTGATGCAGGTCGACGTGCTCCACGCCACCACGTTTCATCTCGGCATCGCGGCGGCCGGCGCCAGTCTCTGCGGGTTGTTCGCGGTCGGGTACTGGGGCCGCAGCGTGGACCGGCGGCCCAGCGTCGCGGTGCTGCGCACAGTGTACATTGTCGGCATCGCGACGCCGCTTCTTTACCTATCCGGCTTCATCTTGAAGACACCGTGGCTGGTGCTGGGGCCGTCGATGGTCGACAGTTTTGTTTCATCCGGCCTCGACATCGTCGCCAGCCTGGCCGTGATCGACGTCGCGGGCGGACAGTCGGGTCAGTACATCGGCATCTATCAAACGCTCGCCGGGGTGCGCGGCGTAATCGGCCCGTTCGTCGGCGCGTGGCTGCTCCACCACACCGGCATCGCATCGGCATTCGCGGCCGCCGCGGCCGCGATGATGCTCGGCGCGGGCCTCGCCGGCTCCGTCAGGGTTCCCGAGCATACGGCCGGGGAGCCGCTGCCCCCACCGGTGGTGATGCGCCGGAGCGCGGGCTAACGGCCGACGCCGATCAGCCACAGGATGATGATGAGGCCGAGCGGCACACCGAGGAGCCACAAGAGAATCAAGATCATGATCGCACCTCCTTTGCCCGTGGGTTGTCCGCGCGCGTCCCGCGCTTAGGGCGTCACGGGCGGGACGCGCCGGGCCGGCCGCACCGGTTCAGGCCGGTGGCGCTCAACCGCGAGAACCATCGGTTCCCCGGTGGCGAGCCACGCCCCGATCACCGCGCCGATCAGGCCGAGCAGCAGCGCGGTTAACCCCGCGAGTGCGCCGTTCTGCGCGATGCGCGCCGCATCGGGGTTGGCCGGAGCGTTCGCGACCGCCGCCTGCCACGCGGGCGGACCGGCAAGCCCCCCGTACCATCCGCCGAAACCGGCTCCGCCAGTGACGGCCACCAGCACGACCAGCACCGGGACGGCGACCAAAAACGCGATCGCGCCGTGAAGCACCGCCGGCTCCGCGCGCCGGAAGCCGGTGATCTTGGACGCGCACCAGCCGCCGATGACGAAGGCCAGAAACGACGCGAAGACACTGGCGAAGAGCGTGCCGAGCGTGATGTCGTGCCAGCGGACCGTCTGCCCGCCGTTGCCCATCACGTTGGCGCCGATCGCAATCGCAATGAGGCCAAAGAGCATCGCCGCGACGACCGCGGCGAGCGCACCGACCCACACCGCGCTCCACGAGATCGGCCACGGCGACCATGGGTCGCCGTCAACCACGTTCACCTGTACGTCACCGTTGTCCATGGTGGACTCCTCTCCCGGCCGCGTATCGCTGGAATCGTTCCGGGCATGTTTGCGGCGGCGTCGCCGCCTTTCCGGCATCGGATCGAAGCGAGCGGCGGGCGCCGCTCACCCTAAGTCGACGGCCGGCATCACCGCGGTTTTCCCCCGAAATGTGGTGACCACTTAGCGACCGGCCGCGCCGGCCGGCGGCAGTGCGAGTTTGGCCGCGAGACACCAGAGGAACGCTAAAGGTGAGGGCCGGATACACGCCGGCCGAGTTCCGCACTGTGGAGGTCGATTCGCTATGGCACGCTACGGCAAGAAATCACGCAGGACCGTGAAGAGCGCGATGCACCGCTACAAGCGCGGCAGCCTCAAGAGCGGACGGTCAGGCCGGAGAGTCAAGAGCCGCAAGCAGGCGATCGCAATCGGTCTGTCCGAGGCGCGCCGCAAAGGCGGCAAGGTGCCTGCGCGCAGGAGGAGTTCACGGAAGAAGGCGGCACGGCGCCGGCGCTGAGCCGCGGTCGTTCATGCCCTGGGGCCCGATCGCCGTCAAGTTTGCGATCGGCGGCCTGTTCGTCGCGTTGGTCGCCTGGTTGGTGAGGTATTCGCGTCGAAGCGGCTGTCGGGCGTTTTCGGCGGGGCGCCGTCCGCGGCGACGGCCAGCCTGCTCGTCACTGTGCTCACCGAAGGGACCAAACCGCTCCACGAGATGATGACGGGGATGGTCATCGTCGCGGGAGGCTGGTCGCTCTTAGCCGGGCTCGGCGCGTGGACGCTGGTCGGTCTCGGTCTCTTCGCATTGTGGTCCCGCGCCGAGCCCGTTCCGTCGGACCGGTCGGTGACACGCGGGCCGTAATCCCGTGTCTTCGACGCGCGGGGCCGGATCACCGCCGGCGCGTCGAACGGCTGCCGCGCGCCCTTCGTTTAGGAGGACGGTCCCGCCGCTTCCCGCTCCACGCGGTCTAGGAGCGCGGTCAGCTGCTGCGCCAGCGCGGCGGCGAGCAGTGGATCGGCCAAACGCCCGGCCACGCCCGGCATTCGCAATTCCATGTCACAGGCCACGTCGGTGCCGCCGGCCGCATCGCGGCATGTGATTTCAAGGCGGAACGCCGGGCCGGGCGCGCCGCTCGGCGACGCCACCGCAAAGTCTTTGCCCGGAACGTAGCGGGTGACGTCCGCCACGATCTCATTGGCGGCGGGGCCGGCGCCGGGCGCCAATTGAATCCGCACGCGCCGCGGACCCGTGGCATCCCGCTCCACCTCCAGCCGGCCGATCCGCGGGTCCGTCCCGACCAGCTTCGCCGGATCGGCGACCAGTGCGAACACGCGGTCCCTCGGCGCGGCTATGTGCACAGCGCGGGAGACGCGAGCCATGACCCGGTTACCGCGATGAGGCGATCATGCGCTCGGCGTTGATTTCATCCGCCAGGCGGTCCGCTTCCCGCTTGGCTTCATCGACCATCCCGCTCAGTTCGTCCTTGATCTCGAGGGCGGATCGGATGCCCCGCACAAGATAGGGCCGCGCCGCTTCGCGCGCCTTCGGTGACCACGCGAGGACCGCCGCCGCCGCCACCACCTCGCCGAACAAGATCGTCCACATGCCCTTGGCAAACCCTGCCATGTCGTCTCCCTCCTCGTCAGTTCTATTAAGTCCTATCTCATCCAATAAGATCAGTCGGTTCGCGTTGACCAGCCCCACATATTAGTCCGGTGATTCCAGCGACGTTTCACCGGACCTGGCACGGACCGCCGGCGTTCCGGTCACGAGGCGGTCGGCGGCGAGAGAGACGCCCAGGATGGCGGCCCACCCGGCCGGGCCCAGCATGCTCATCCCAAGCGGCCGCCGCAGCGCCGGGACGGCGGTAAGAAGCGCAAGGGCCGCCCACGATGTGCCGAGCGCCCCTGTGAAGAATGCATCCCCCGGCTCGCCGCGTCTCCACGTCTGGGCCTGAACCAGCTGGCTGGCGATGAGTCCGGCGAAGGTCATCCCCCGGTAGTCCCGCGGGGTCCACGCTCGGGCCAGTATGTGAATCGTCGTGGCGGCGAGCCCCGTCACCACGCCGCGTCGCACGACGCCGCGATAGAATTCGGCGTCAAACAAATCCGTGCTCGGCGGGCCGGCAAACCCGTCGGGCGCCGCGGGGGCGGCCGCCAGCGCCATGACCGGCAGCGCGTCCGTAAATAGGTTCACGAGCAGGAGTTGCACCGGCGCGAGCGGCACTTCGCCGCCGATGAGAGTGGCGGCAAGCACGAATAGCGTCTCTCCGAGGTTGCCGCCCAGCAGGAAGCCGACCGCGCGCCTGAGGTTGCGGCGAACGCCGCGGCCCTCCTCGATCGCGCGGACGATCGAGACGAACGAGTCGTCGCCGAGCACGATGGCGGACGCCTGGCGGGTGACTTCCGTCCCGGTGTGGCCCATCGCGATACCGACGTCGGCGCGCTTCACAGCCGGCGCGTCGTTGACGCCGTCGCCGGTCATCGCGACCACTTCGCCGCGCGCCTGCATCGCGGCGATGATCCGCAACTTGTGCTCCGGGGTGACGCGGGCGAAGACGCGAATGCGGGGCAGCGCCGCCCGCAAGTCCTCGTCCGACATGCGGTCGAGGTCCCGGCCTTCGAGCACCCCTCGGCGCGCGAATCCCAGCCCGAGCTGGCGCGCAATCGCCACCGCGGTGGACCGGTGGTCGCCGGTCGCCATGACCACCCGCACGCCCCCCGCCTCGCACCGCGCCACGGCCGGACGGACCTCCGGCCGCAGAGGGTCCGTCATGCCGACCAATCCCGCGAGGGTGCAGCCGCGGGGATGTTCCAACTCCGCCGCGTCCGGGACGGCGGCGAGGGGGCGGTATGCCATCGCGAGCACCCGCATCGCTTCGTAGGCCATGCGGTCGGACAGGTCCAACGCGTCTTCGCGCGCTTTCTCATCAAGCGGTTCGACCCAGCCGTCCATCAGCCGCCGGTCGCAAAAGTCGATGATCGTTTCAGGCGCCCCCTTGATCATGAGGACGAGGCCGTGCTCGGGATGGCGGCACACGACGGCCATGAAGCCGCGCTCGGTCGAGAACGGCAGCTCGCCAACACGCGCATACGCCGCCCGCAGCACTGAGGGATCGAGTCCCGCGTCGGCGGCCGCCAGCACCAGCGCGCCTTCCGTGTGGCCGCCGAGCGTCGTGCGCGCCGCGTCGCCGACGAGCACGGCGTCGTTGCAAACCGCGCCGATCGTCAGCACCTGCGCGATCCCGGGATCGCGCAGCCCGGCCGCATCCGGCGGATCGCCGTTCCACCGCAGGTCGCCGCCGGCGAGGGCCTGAACGGTCATGCGATTTTGCGTCAGCGTACCGGTCTTGTCGCAGCACACCACCGTCACGCGGCCCAGCGTCTCCACCGCGCTCAGCCGCCGGACGATGAGCGACCGGCTGCTCAGGCGCTGAACGGCGGCGCTCAGCGCAATCGTCACGATCGCCGGCAGTCCCTCCGGCACGGCGGCCGTCGCGAGGCTGACGCCGCCCATGACCAGCTCCCGCAGCGTGACCCGGCGGGCAAGACCGGCGCCGACGAACAAAATACCGCCGAGACCGGCGAGCGCCGCCAGGTCGCGGCTCATCCGGCCGAGTCTGGATTGCAAGGCGGTGGCGGGCGCTTCGGCGTGCCCGTTACCCAGCAGTCCGGCGATGTGTCCGATTGCCGTCTCCATTCCCGTGGCGACGACGACGGCTCGGGCCCGGCCGTGCGCCACGGCGCTGCCCATGTAGACGACCGACGTGCGGTCGGCGAGCGGCGTCCCCGGTGGAACGGCGTCGGCGCGTTTCTCCACCGGAAACGCCTCGCCGGTCAGGGCGGCCTCTTCCACCTCAAACTCGTGCGCCTCGACGAGGCGGGCGTCGGCCGGCACCACATCGCCGGCCTGCAGTTCGACGACGTCACCGGGCACGAGCTGCGTGGCCGGCACCAACCGCTGCTCGCCGTCCCGGCGGCACCGCGCCGTGGGTGCGACATAGGACCGCAGCGCCGCCGTCGCGCGGCCGGCCCGGTATTCTTGCGCGGCGCCCAAGGCGCCGTTGAGCAGCACGACCGCGCCGATGAGGGCGGCGTTGAATCGCTCACCGACGAGCGCCGACGCCGCCGCGGCACCGCCCAACAGCGCCGTCATGCCGGTGTGCATTTGGCCGGCTGCGAGTCCCCAGAACGTCCGCGGCGGCGCTTCCGCGAGCATGTTGGGTCCCGATCGCGCCAGCCGCCGTGCGGCCTCGTCGACCGTCAATCCGGCGGTGAGATCCGTGCCCAGCGTCTGGGCCACGTCCCACGGCGGTAGAGCGTGCCACAGTGCGTGCAGCGGCGCCGCGGCCGGCGCAGCGGCGCCGGCCAGCTGTTCGAGCGTAAGCCGCCTCGCGTTGGTAAGCAGCAGGAGCATGAGATAGTGGTTGACGTCGTCGGCGACCCCGAACGGCAGCCACCCGAGGAAGGCCGCCGCGCCGCCGGCGGCGCACACGACCGACGCGACGCGCAGGTTCTCGCGCCGGGTGCGCGCCATCCGGCGGCTCAACGTCATCAGCGCCGGCAGCAGATCGAGACGTCCGGGCTGCAGCACGAGGTGCGCGGTGCGCGATACGGCGCCCTGCCGTTCACCATCGCGTCCGCCGCCGACGGCGATCACGAGATCCGCCCTCGTGGCGGGACGCAGATCGTCCGCGGTCCCGCCAACAACGCCAACGACGTGTCCGTCCCGCTGCAGCCGCCGGACGATGGCCCGCCGGTGGTCCGCGCCCACGCCCGGCCAGACACGTTCGATGCCCGCGGCCCGCGCGAGCCGTTGGGTTGCGGGCGTGGGATCGCTGCCCCACGCGGCGACGTCGGCTACACCCGCGCGCCGCAACTCCCGCACCGCGGCGGCGACGCCCTCGTGCAGCCGTTCCCGCAACACGAGCAGCCCGAGGGCGCGGCCTGACGCCGCCACGCACAGCGCGGCATCACCGTCGGCGCGCGCCCGCGCGATCGCTTCGCGCAGCGCGTCGATCGAGATGCCGTGCGCCGCGAGCACAGCCGCGGGGGCGACGATCACGTCCTCGCCTCCGGCGCGGCCTCGGACCCCCGCGGCATCAATGGTGCGGACGTCCTCAGCCGGCGCCACCGGCACGCGGGCGTCCAGCGCACGCTCGAGGATCGGGCGCGCGGCGGAGAAAGGCGCATGGCGGACGATTGAGGCAGCCAGGCCGAGGACACGATCCCGGGACGCATCGGCCGCCAGCACGACATCCGAGATCTCGGGAATGTCAGAGGCCAGCACGGCGGCCTTGTCGAGGATGACAACGTCCACGTCCCGGAATACGTCGAGCGCCCCCCGGCGGAGGACCTGCACACCGCCCGCGGTAGCCACCTCGGCGCCGGCGCCGGCGCACGCGATCGCGGGGGCCAGCACGGTGTTGGGATTCATGATCGCGAGCACCGCGAGCGCGCGCCGCCAGCTGCGTGTGAGCAACAGGGTTGCCGCGCCCGCGATGAGTCCGAACCTTCCCGCCGCCACAATGGCGCGCACCGCGTCCAGGGGCAGTCCGTCACGGCGTGGCGCGCGGCCGGCGGCGCTCAGCATACGGCCGAGCCGGGTCCACTGGCCCGTGGCCTGCACTTTCAGGAGCACGCCGCCATGCCGGATTGTCGTCCCTAGGTACAGCGCCTCGCCCGCCATCTTGCGGGAGCCAAGCAGCCGCCCCGTAAAGACCCACTCATCGACCAGCGCCGTGCCATCCACGATCACGCCGTCCGCGGGAACGCTGGCCGGGGCGTCCAGCCGGATGACGGACCCCGCCTGCAGTTCTGAAACAGGAATCTCAATCTCGTGTCCGTCGCGCAGCCGAAGATGGACTTTGCCGCGCGGCCGTAGCGAACGCCGGCGCAGCCGCTCCGCCCGCCGCAGCCCGGACTGCTCCAGGAACTCGAAGAGGCTTTCCGCGGCGTCCGCCGTCAGTCCGAGTGTGGACTCGCGCACGCCTTTGATGGCAATGCCCGCGTATTCAAGTACATCATCAACCGGCACGCGGCGTCCGAGGAGCCTCCGCAGCGTGCCGCGGATCTGCGGGTATCCTCCCGTGACGGCGAGCGATACCGCCGCGGCGTGCAGCTGCTCGGACCTCGCGCGGGGACTCTGTCCGCGCAACGCGACCTTGACGGCAATCGCGATGCCGAGACCGGCCGCGGCGACAGGTTGAAACGCCTGTGCGAGCAGCGATGCGGCGCTCTGCGGAGGCTGCGCGCTGAAACCCGGCCGGCGGCGCCTGGTACGCCGCCGCTGCAGCGCTTCCAGTTCCCACAGCAGCCCAAGAACCGTTCGCTCGGGGACAGCGCCCGCGTCATACAGGACGAGCACCCGTCCGGTCGCGGGGTTGGCCTCCGCACGTGCGACTCCGGGGACGGCGGCGAACGCGCGCTCGATGCGGTTCGCAAACGACACGTTGCCCCGCAGGCCCGTCACATCCGCTCGGATGCGCCCGGGGAGACGGCGGAGCCGGCGGTCCTCGAGCGCCTGCCGTCCCAGCGGGGCGGCCGGCGCCGCAGGAGAATTCTTCAGCGACATAGATTAGAGACAGGCCGGGGGCAAAAACCCATTAGTGTCATTGTCCCCCCTTCCCCGGGGCCTACCCGCGTGCGGCGCCCGCTCAGCGGCCCCGGCCAGAGGGGGGTATAACTGTCTCTGCAAGCATCCGTCTGCGCACGCGCGCATCCGCGCGTGGATCGGTGTGCGCGGACAAACAGGAGTGATGGTCGCGATGCCGTCGGTATGGGAAGTCGTCGGAGAAGTGCTCGGGGGGCCTATTCTGGCTCCCATTGTCGTCGGCGGTGTGATAGTCTCCGCGATCGCCTCGCCGGAGGTCCGCCAGCGGCTGCGTCGCTGGGGTGTCCAGGGAATGGCGGCGGCGCTCGCGGCCGGCGACGTGGCGCGCCGCGAACTCCGCGCCGGCACGGACGGCACCGGCGGCCTTGCCGCACAGATTGGATCTCGGCTGCGGGAAGCCGCCGCCGAAGTCCGGGAAGACTGGGACGACTTCGTCGCGGAAGCCCAAGCCGAGCGGGAACGGCGGCAGGCCGGCACCCGCGAAGCCGCCGGGCCGAGCGCCTCGAAGGGGGACATCGTCGGGATGGATGAAGGGTCGTCCGGCGGTGGGGCCATGCACGGACGGGGCGGCTCGACCCGGCGCCGCGCCCGGCCGGGAACGCGCCGGCCCCGGCGGTAACCGGCCGCGCAACGCGATTCCCACGATGTAATCGCAGCGGGCGCCGCAGGCGCCCGCTGCGATGTTTTTGCCGGCCGGCGCGACGCGGTCCGAAGCGTCAGGAGCTACCGATCAGGACCCCGGCCAGGAAGACCAGCCCGCCGCCGACGACGACCTGCAGAATCGACAGCCAGAAGTTCATCTTGAAGTACCTGTAGCGGATGAGCGCGATCGCGACGAGTTCGACGCCGACGACGCCGTAGGCCAAACTCAGCGCGAGCGCGATGTGCGAGATCAAAAACGGCAGCGTGTGGAGCAGTCCCCCGATGAGCGTCGCCACACCGGTGATGCCGCCGCGGATCACGGGATGGCCGCGCGCGGTCTCCTTGCCCGTGTCCGACATCGCTTCAGAAAAGCCCATGCTGATGCCCGCGCCGACCACAAACGCCGTATGCGGCCGGTGGGTGGCGAAGGCGCTCGCGAACAAGGGCGCGAGCGTCGAGATCGAGCCGTCCATCAAGCCGAGCAGCGCGGGCTGCACAACCTTCAACAGATAGGCGGTCCCGTCACCCTCCCGGGGAACATGCGCCAGTACACCGCGGGCCGCCGCCGCGGCCCGCCGCTTTGCAGTTCGCTGTTTGACGGCCATGGCATTCGAACTCCGTGCACGTTCTTCTCGTGACGTTACCCTGGAACCGGTGCGCCGTGGCGGTCGGCCGCACGCGCCTCCTGTGTTTAGCGTTCCGGGCGCGGCGGTATCATCTACTGAGCGTGCGACGAACTCTGCACCGCCGGGGTTCTGCCACGCCCCCCAACACACCCCACAAGGAGGCTCTGTACCCATGCCGGCGAGGACCACAAGGGCCAAGTCTACATCCATAAGATCTGCATCGCGCGGACGCGATGGGATACCGATGGAATCCCTCGAGGATCTCTTCGTCCACGAGATCAAGGATCTATACAACGCCGAACAACAGATCCTCAAGGCGCTGCCGAAGATGATCAAGGAGTGCGGCTCCGGCGAGCTGCGGCAGGCGCTCGAGCACCATCTGGACCAGACGAGGGACCACGTCGAGCGGCTCGACCGCGTGTTCGAAGAAATCGGTGAAGCCGCGCGCGGGCAGAAGTGCAAGGGGATGGAAGGCCTGATCGAAGAGGGATCCGACCTGCTGAAGAAGCGGGCGGAAGAGTCGGTCAAGGACGCGGGGATCATCGCCGCGGCTCAGCGCGTCGAGCATTACGAGATGGCCGCGTACGGGACGGTCCGCACGTTCGCCCAGATGCTGGGACACGAGGAAGCCGTTCCGCTGCTCGAAGAGACGCTCCGCGAAGAGAAAGAAGCCGACAAGAAGCTAACCGAGATCGCCGAACGCGTCGTGAACGCCCGGGCCGCGGAGGGCAACGGCGAGACGCCGCGCAGCGGGCGCATGGGCGCCAGGATGACCTCGTCCGCCGAAATGGACGAAGACAACGACGAAGACGACGAGGAGGAGTAGCTTCAACGGGCGCCCCCCGCGGACGTCCCGGGGAAGCGTGGTGTCATGGCCCGGTGTGAAGTGTGCGGCAACGACTACGACAAGAGCTTCGAGATCATCGTCGCGGGGCAGCGGCACACGTTCGACGCCTTCGAGTGCGCGATCTACGCGCTCGCGCCTGAGTGTGAACACTGCGGCTGCAAAGTGATCGGCCACGGCGTCGAGGTGGGGAACGCGATGTACTGCTGCGCCCATTGCGCCAAGACCGCCGCGGGCGCCGCGACGATCCGCGACCGCGCGTGACGAGCAGGTAGCGGCGCGACGGAGCGGCCGCGGGCGGAGGAGCCCCTGCTCCCCGCCCGCGGCCTCGTGTTTTCTACCGCGCGGGAGTCCGTGCCCGGCGGCCACCCACGTGGCGTCCGCGAGCGGCGGTCCGGGGACGGCCGGACCCGCGGGCCGCGGCCTTCGCCGGCGCCGGCCGGCGCCCGTTGCCCGCTTTGAGCACCTTCGACACAATCGCGCGAAACTCGGCGTCGTCGAGCAGCGCGTGCTTTCGCAGCGACGCTTCCTTGACCGCGGCGAGAATCGCGTCGATACGGGGATCGTCGCTGGAAAGATCCCGGCCCAACGCGCGCAGGCGGTATGCGATCGAGTCGCGGCCGTTGCCCTTGCCGACGACGATGTCGGCTTCCGGCTGCCCGACCATGCTCCAGTGGAACGGAAAGAGCTCGACCGGGTTGTTGGCCTTGCAGCGCGACAGCCAGGAGCTGATGATCCCGGACTCGACTTTGAACAGCATGTCGCCCACGACCGGCCGGTTGCTGGGGACGTGGAACCGCGCCAGTTTCTGCACCAGCCGGCTGAGGTGGTACAGCTTTTCGTACCGGATGCCGGTGTCGATGCCGTAGAGCACGCGCAGCGCCATCGCGACGTCCTCGAGCGCGGCGTTTCCCGCCCGCTCGCCGAGCGAGGACACCGTCACGTGGGCCACGGGCACCCCCATCGCGAGCGAGGTGATGGTGTTGGCCGCGGCCATCCCGAAGTCGTCGTGAAAGTGCGTCTCGAGCGGCTTCGTGATGCGCGACTGGACCCGACGGGTAAACTCCGCGATCGCGTGCGGCGAGCAGCCGCCGAACGTGTCGACCAGACCGAGGGCGTCCATGTGCCCTTCCCGCGCGACGCGTTCGATGAGGTTCAGGAACCAATCGGGCTCGGCGCGGGTGCCGTCGATCGGAAAGAAGACGGTGTACAATCCCTGCGCCTTGGCGTACCGCGTGGCCTCGATGCTGAGGTCCACCGCCCGCTCCAGCGGCCAGTCGTACGCGTACTTGATGATGTGCTGCGATGACGGAATCTCGATGACGATGCCGTCGACGCCGCAGTCCACGGCCTGCTTGACGTCGCTGACCATGCAGCGGCAGAATGCGAAGATCTTCGGACCGAGCTTCCGGCGGACGATCTCCCTAATGGCGGCGGCATCGTCTTTGCTCACCGACGGCATGCCCGCCTCGATCCGGTGCACGCCGGCCCCCGCCAGGGCCTCCGCGATGCGGATCTTGTCGTCTTTGCTGAACACGACGCCGGCCTGCTGCTCGCCGTCCCGCAGGGTGATATCGTGGAACTCGATCCGGTCGGCGAAGTGGACCGACGAGGTGACAGCGGGGGCGTAGTTATAGGGACTGACAAACCAGCGATTGTCGTTCTTCCACGGCTCCATCCGGACACTCTCCCTCCGCGGATTGCTCGCGCGCTACTTCTTCAGGTCCGGTACCCCGTCGCCAGCCACGGCAGAATCTTCTCCGTCTTGGCGTCCCGCGTGAATAGGAGATCGTAGACGTTCTCGAGCTGCGCGTTGGTGGTCCAGTCCACCACCGTGGACCCCAACAGCGTGAGCGGTTCGGCCCCGATGCCGATCGTGACCTGGTTCCTGGACTGCGCGCCGGCCCGCGGCGCGCCGGCCGGCCACGCCGACAACAGCGCCGCGACCGCGGCCGCGAGAACGAGCGCACCCGATCGCCGCATGCTACCGCCCTCCCCCCGCCGCGGGCACCGTCTGCGACTCGATATCGCGCGGGAAGTTCGTCGTAATCTCGGGCCGGCCGCGTTTGACGATCACCGTGTCGTCGTGGCGGAAGCCGCCGACGCCGTAGAGGTAGATGCCCGGCTCACAGCTCCACACCTCGTTCTCCGCGAGCGGCCGGTAGCTGAACGCGATGTCGTCCGGATACTCGTGACCGGCCAGGCCGATCCCGTGGCCCGTGCGGTGGATGACGCGGTCTCCGAATCCCCGCCGCTCGAACACCCGCTGCGCGGCGGCATCCACGTCGGACGCGACGGTGCCCTCGACGAACGCCGCCGCGGCGGCCTCCTGCGCCTCGACCGCGGCCTCAAACGCGGCCGCCTGCGCGGCGTCCGGCGGACCGACGAAGAAGGTGCGTTCGCTCTCGCACACGTATCCGTTGAGCCGCGGGATGATGATGTTCACGACGCTGTGCCCCCGCTCGACCGTCTGCGCATAGTTACCGCTGATACCGTGGGGGCACGCCGAATTGGGCCCCGCGAGGCCGAAGACGCGGAGCTCGATCTTGTAATCGGGGAACCGCCGGATCGCCTCCTGCGACATTTCGTGCAGCACGAGCGTGTCGATGTCCGCGAGCGGGCGCCCGGGCGCGAGGTGCTCGCGGTACCGGGCCTGCGCCCAGTCGCTGAGTTCCCCGCCCTGGCGGATCAGCGTCAGTTCCTCTTCGCACTTCACGAGCCGCATGTCGCGGAGGATCCGGCCCGCCTCGACGAGGGCCAGCCCCGGCACGAGATCGGGCACGCGGGCGATCGGGCCCGCCGTGCTGTCGGCGCCGAGCCGGCCGCGCCGTATCCCCCGGCGCCGCAGCAGGTCCGCGATCATCTGCGGCCATTGGGGCGTGACATAGGTGCGGTGCTGGAGTCGGTAGTGCTCGGCGTAGAAGTAGACCTCGGGAATCCACATCGAGCGATGCTCGGTGGCGTAGCGGACGTGATTCGTCGACAATTCGTGCATGACCAGAAACGGGTCGCCGTCGCGCGGGATGATCGCGGCGACGGGACGTTCCCACGGCTGGACATCAAGAAAGTAACCGGAGACGTAGAGGAAGTTTTCCGCCGTGAGCACCGCAAGCGCCGCGAGGTCGGCGTCCTCGAGTTCGCGGCGGATACGGATGAGACGGTCCTCATAGACGCGGCGGCTGAGATACCCCATCGTGCACCTCCGAGACGGTGCCGACGTGTTCGGGCCGCCGATTCGGCGGCCCTGCCGATCCCCCGCGTGCCGGCCCCGCGTCGCGCCGGCTATGCCCTGAGCCACCCCGCGCGGCGTTTGGCGGCGGGAGGAGGCCGCGCCGCTCCGGCGAACGGCTGCCGCACATTGAAGCGGAAGCGGCACATGGCGCCGCGCGTGGACTTCGCCCACTTCTTCGATTATCTCGTGCTCGCCCGGGTCCCGCTGCTCGACCCGATCGGCGCCCAGCCCGACGAGCTCTACACGCGCACATACGGGTTCGGTCTCGGATCGATCCGCGGGACGCTCATCCACATCGCCGACATCGAGTGGGGATACGTTCAGCGCCTGCTCGGCCGTGACTACACCCGCGAGGAGTCCCCCTTCACCGAAGCACGCTACCTCGGCCTGGCACTGTTCGCCGCCGCGTGGCGCGCCCACGAACCGACGACGCGCCGCGCGCTGGCGGGCATCGACGACCCCTCCCGGCAGGTGGAATACGTGTCGCGCAATTTCTCGCCGCCGCAGCGGACACGCACCACGGCCGGCGGCGTCGCGGGACAGCTGCTCTTCCACGAAATTCACCACCGTGCGCAGGTGATGGCGATGCTGCGCCTGGCCGGCGTTCCGGTGCAGGACCTTGACTACAGTCGGCTGATGTGGCAACGAACACCCGCAACAGAGTAAACCATCCCGGCCGCGGGCGGCGCCTGCGCATGTGGAAGGCTCAATTCCCGGGGCGTTGAGGGGGCGTGTTCGCGAGCAATCTCTTCTGGGACGGCCTGCGCGATTATCTCGATCCGCGGCTCAGACTGTGAGACGCGCACGGAGGGGGAACGGGAACGTCCGGATCTATTTAGGGATCTTCCGCCAATTCCGCCGGCCGCACACCTCTAGCGGGGCTCGCTAGCGCGTCAGGACCTCGGCTTCTTGTTCGAGCCACTCGTCCACCGCGGCGCGGACGATGTCGTAAGTCGCTCCGCGTCCCTGACCGACCACTGGGCCCGACGGCGTCCGCCGCGCGATCCACAGCCAGCCACCGCCGCGAACCCGCGCGTAGGCCACCACGACGCGGACCGTGCCGCTCGGCGTCTCCCGCCGGATCAACTCATCGCGCACGGCCGCGTCAGCCCATCCGGTGCAGCCGTGAGTTGATCGCGGGCACGGGAAGCTCAACCTCCGCGCCGAGACACCGCAGTACCTCGACCGCTTCACGGGTCAGCGCCGGGTTGCCGAAGAGGGGTTGGACATGTACGCGCCGCCGGCGTCCGGCGGCGACATCCTCGATGGTCTGAATCAGGGAAAAGGCGCCGTGGGCTTGGAGCGCGATGATAAGTTGATCGCGGCTCATGGACTGCCTCCGTTGGTGCGTTCGTTGCTGCGACGACAAGGTGCGACGGCGTTCCAGCGTACGCGAACCTGGGACGTGCCGCTCAGCCGCGCGCTGGTTCTTGAGCGGGAGGCGAAAGTCCTGCTTGGCGCGCCGCTCGCGCCCGCTTAGGCGCGGAAGGCGTCGCGGAGGACGTCGACGCGCGCCGGCTGGTCACCGGCGGACAGCCACACTTCCACGACGTCGAACCGGCACGTGCGATCGCCGTGGCCGGTGCGGCCCAAGTATCGCGCCGCGAGCGCAAGGAGCGCCCGCTGTTTGCGGAGCGTCACCGCCTCAGCGGGCGTGCCGAAGGCGGCGCCGCTGCGGGCTTTGACCTCGACGAAGACGATGTCGCCGTCGTGGACGCAAACGAGGTCGATCTCTCCGCGGCCGAGGCGGATGTTGCGGCCCAGGACCCGGTATCCCCGGGCCGTGAGCGCCTGGACCGCGGCGTCCTCGCCCGCGCGTCCCCGGCTGCGGCGCACCGAGCCCGGTCCCGCGACCCGCCCGGCCTGCGGCAGCGGAAGACGCGCCGGCATCGCTGGGGCGGGGCCTAGGACTCCCCGGCGGCGTCGAGCGCGAACAGCGCGAGCTGCCGTTCGGGCAGAAAAGCCCGCCGGTGAATCGGCGAAGGTCCGTACCGGTCGAGCGCGGCCAGGTGCTCCGCCGTCGCATAGCCCTTGTGCTGCGCGAAACCGTATTCGGGATACAGGCGGTCGAACTCCAGCATCATCTGATCGCGGGCGATCTTCGCCACGATCGACGCCGCGGCAATGCAGGCCCGGGACGCGTCGCCTTTCACGATGGCGGTCTGGGCGAACCCGTTCGGCAGCACGTGCCGGCCGTCGATGAGGAGGAAGTTCGGCGCCGGAGTCAGCTCCGCGACGGCGCGCTGCATCGCGAGGCGGGTGGCCCTCAGGATATTCCAGCGGTCGATCTCCGCGACGGACGCGGCGGCAACCGCGACTGTCTCGGCACGCCCGTGGATTTCCGCGACCAGCGCTTCGCGCTCCTCACGCCGCAGGCGCTTGCTGTCGTTGAGGCCCCGAATAGGCGGTCCCGGCCGCAGCACGACGGCCGCGGCCACCACGGGCCCGGCGAGCGGGCCGCATCCCACCTCGTCGATCCCCGCCACGACCTGTCCCGCGCGGACGCGCCGCCGCTCGTCGTGGTAGAGCGATCGGAGGCGGACCGCTTCCGCCCGGGCTTCCGCGGCCGCCTTGCGGGCGCGCACCGCGAGGCGGCGGACAAGGGCGCGGCGGTCGCGCGCGAGCGCACGAAGCAGGGATTCCGGAGGGACGCGATAGCGGGTGAGATACTCGACAATCTCCGCGACCGTGAGGCGGCGGAGAGTGATCATCCGCGACGGCTCCGGAGGCGCGGCCGCGGCCCTGGGCCTACGGCGTGAAGCAAGGACGCCCGCAGGCGCGCCGCTACACCGGACGGGTCAGTGGACGAAGCCGATCCGCTGCGGCGGCCAGTAGATGAAGATGGCCTTGCCGATGATGTTGGCACGGGGCACGTACCCGAAGAAGCGGCTGTCTTCGCTGTTGTTCCGGTTGTCGCCGAGGACGAAGTAGTCGCCACGCGGCACCGTCACGGGACCGTAGTTGCCGTAATCAGGCTTGATCGTATACCCCTTCTCCGAAATACGTTGGCCGTTTATGTAAACAACGCCTTCTTTGAGCTGCGCCTGGTTGCCCGGCAGCCCGATCACGCGCTTGACGAAGTCCCGCTGCGGGTTCAGCGGGTACCGAAAGACGATCACGTCGCCGCGGGCCTCAGGCTCAAACCGGTAGAGGAACTTCGCGACCAGTATACGGTCGTTGACCATGAGCGTCGGTTCCATGGAGCCGGACGGTATGTAGAATGCCTGGACGACGAACGTGATGATGATGAGGCTCAGCACAGCCGCGAAGATGCAGGCGTCGAGTGTCTCGACGATGGACGTGCGGACGACCGACGGAATCGAATAGGTCCGCTTGACGACGATGCGGGACGCAACCAACAGGACGGACACCCCCAAGATCATCGTGGGGATGCTGAGCGATGCCACGCCTAGCGCTTCTCCCTGACGCGGCTCTCCCGGCCGATTTTCTCGCGCAGATAGAAGAGCTTAGCCCGGCGCACCCGGCCCTTGCGGAGAATTTCGATCTTTTCGATCCGCGGCGAGTGCAGTGGAAACGTCCGCTCGACGCCGACGCCGTGCGAGATCCGGCGGACGGTGAAGGCCGCGCGCAGCCCGCCGCCCCGGCGTCCGATCACGGTCCCCTCGAAGGCCTGCAGCCGGTCCCGGCCGCCCTCGGCGACCTTCATGTGGACCCGCACGGTGTCCCCCGCCGCAAACGGCGGCAGCTCCGACTTCATCTGCTGGCGTTCGATCGCGACGAGTCGCTCCATGACGCAACGGCCCCCAGGCGCGGATGTGACAGCGCATTATAACACGCGTGCTTATCAGGCGTCAGCCCCTTGAATGGGTTCAGTAGATCCGACTACACTGGCCTCGAATTTCATCGCTGAGCCGCCTGCCATTGGGCAATGTACTCGTTCGGAGTGCGGTAGCCGAGCGCCTGGTGCGGCCGCACGTTGTTGTAGG
>Ga0209580_10000068_pt1 | contig 94900 bp, 76 predicted proteins | sample Coa_R1_5_FD_187153 | JGI IMG/M metagenome (GOLD analysis project Ga0209580, IMG submission 187153) | Surface soil microbial communities from Centralia Pennsylvania, which are recovering from an underground coalmine fire - Coalmine... | ecosystem: Environmental > Terrestrial > Soil >... | reverse complement strand
TCCGCCCTGGCCCGTCCGCCGCTCACCGGGGCATCGAGGAACCGCAGGCCGGCGCGCCCCGCGGCGCCGGCAAGCCGGCGCATGCATGGCACGCCCACGGTGCTCATCACGATCAGGAGCGACCCGCGCCGGGCCCGTCCCAGCACACCGCCCTCCCCGAGCACGACGGATTCCGCCTGCACAGGTGTGCGGACCATGACGATGGTGGCGTCCGACCGGGCGGCGAGGTCGCCCACCGACGCGACGATGTCGCCGCCCGCCGACGCGAGCGCCAGGCCCGGCTCCTCCCGGACGTCGTACCCCAAGACGCGGAACCCGGCGCCGCGGAGGCGGCGCGCCATCGGCAGGCCCATCTCCCCGAGACCGATCACGCCGACCGTCGCGCTCGTCGCCGGCACCGCGGCCCCCTTATCCCGCAAGACTCGCCGCGCCGGCGTGGTAGACGATGTGTCCGTTGCGGACCACGAGCCGCACGCGCCGCAATGCCGACACGTCGGCCAGTGGATCCCCCTCCACGGCGATGACATCGGCGAGCCGGCCGGGTTCGAGTGTGCCGAGCCGCCCGGCCATCCCGAGTTCGGCGGCGGGCCGCGCGGTGGCCGCCTGGATCGCGCGCATCGGCGCCTCCCCCAGTGCCACGACCCATTCGATCTCGTCGCTCAAGTGCCCGTGCACCGCGTCCGTCCCGACGACGTAGCGGAGTCCGCGTCCGATCACTTTGCGCGCCGTCTCCTGGGCTGCACCGCCGAGCCGGGCGAGGCGCGCGTCCATCTCGCCAAACGCCCGGACGTGCGGGCCACACAACACCCCGAGCGTCAGCGTGATCAGCGTCTCGTGCCGCACGGCCAGATCCAAATCGGCGTCTGAAAAGAACCATCCGTGCTCGATCACATCGAGGCCCCCGCCGATGGCCGCCGCGACGCCGGGCCCGCCGAGCAGGTGCGCGGCGACCCGCCGGCCGGCGGCATGGGCCGGCCGCACCGCGGCCGCTACCTGCGCCTCTCCGTAGTAGCACGCGGTCGGCTCGCGGCGCGGATCCCCTACCCCATCGGAGACGAACAATTTGATGAAGTCGACGCCGTCGGCGAGATTCGCCTCCGCGGCGCGGGCGATGTCCGCGGCGTCGTCCGTCGTGACCGAGGCGATCGCGCCGCCGCCGCCGCGGGGGGACTTCATCGCACGGCCGGCCACGACGAGGCGCGGCCCTACGACGCGGCCGGCATCGATCTCCGCACGGAGCCGCAGATCAAGGCCATCAAGGTCGCCGCAGAGCCGCGCGGTGGTGACGCCGCCCCGCAGGTCGTCCTGGAGCCGCCCCACCGCGTTTGCGGCGGCGATGGGCGGCGGCTCGTGCGCCTGTTCGGTCAGCCCGCCGCGGCGGGTGTCGATGCCGGCATGTGTGTGAAAATCGATCAACCCTGGCAGCAGCGTGCAGCCCGGGAGGGAAATATGCAGCGGTTCCGTGGCCGCGCGGTTCGCAGGACCCGCGGGCGGCGGTCCGGTCTCTACCGAGACAATGCGGTCGCCGTCGATGAGCAGCCCGCCCGGCGCGGACGCCCGATCGGCGGCGCCGTCGATCAGCCGGTCGGCGTCGACCCGGAGCATTCTCTTATTTGACGGCCGCGCTCGTGATCCCGGAGATGAACTGATCGAGGAAGAACACGTAGAGGATCGCGACGGGTATCCCGACGAGCAGCGCCCCCGCCATAAGGGACCCCCAGTAGTACACATCGCCGCGTATCAGGTCCGTGGCCACGCCGAGCGGCACCGGTTTCTGGTCGGAGACCGACACGAAGACGAGCGAGTACAGGAAGTCCTGCATCGTCAGCGTGAACGCGAAGATGACCGCCGTGAGAATACCGGCGACGCTCACGGGCAGGACCGTCTTGATCAGGGCGCCGAGCCGTCCGCAGCCGTCCACTCGGGCGGCCTCTTCGATTTCCGGCGGCACCGTCTTGAAAAATCCGCTGAGCAGCCACGTACAGTACGGGATGGTGAACGTCGGATAGACGAGCACGAGCGCCCACTTCGTATCGATGATGTGCGTGAGCGCGACCACCCGGGAGAGCGGGATGAACAGCAGGATCGGCGGGATGAGATAGCCGAGGAAGATGCCGATCCCCATGTTCTCGGAGCCCGGCAGGCCGACCCGCGCCAGCGCGTAGCCGCCGGGGACGCCGACCAGCAGCGTGATCAGGGACACGCACGCGGCGATCAGCATCGTGTTGCCGATCCAATCCCCGTAGTACGTGTGCTGGAAGAGATAGGTGAAGTGCTCCCACGTCGGGTGTTGATGGAACCAGAACGGGAAGACCGTCGGGTTCACGAGATCGGCGTCTGTCTTGAACGCGGTGATCCCCATCCACACGACCGGGAACACCGCGATCGCGATGAACGGCACGAGCCCGAGATACACGAGGAGGTGCCGCCGCAGGCTCCGCGCCTTCGCGCGGCGCGCGCCGGCCTCCATGAGCCCGACCCGCTGGAGCGGCAGCGCGTGCCCGCGGACGGCGGTCACAGCGTTTCGCGCCTCCGGAGGTTGCGCAGCAACACATAGACAACCGGCAGTAGAATCGGGAAGAGCAGGAGCGAGATAGACGCTCCTCTGCCGAGCGCGCCGGCCTGAATGCCGATTTCGAGCGCCTTCGTCGGGAGGATCTCGGTCGCGCCCATGGGACCGCCGAGCGTCAGGAGGTACACGATGCTGATGTCCGACAGCGTAAAGACGGTGTCGAACAACAGGCCCACCAGCAGGATGGGCGCGATCACCGGGATGACGATGTAGCGATACCGCAGGAAGAAGTTGGCGCCGTCGACCTTGCCGGCGTCGAGCAGCTCGAGCGGCACGGCCGACATGCCCGCCATCAGCACGATCGCGGCGAAGGGGAAGCCCCGCCAGACGTTCACGGAAATGACCGCGACCGGCGCCAGGAAAGAATCGCCGAGCCAGTTCGGCCAGCCCTGGATCAAGTGCAGCCGGGTGCCGACGTAGTTGATCGCGCTGAACTGCGGATCGTACATCCACTTCCAGGCTAGCGCGCTGATCGCGACCGGCAGCGTCCACGGAATCACGACGAGCGACCGGATGAGCTTCTTTCCACGCACTTCCTGTATCAGCAGAAAAGCGAGCAGCGTGCCCAGGACGCCCTTGAAGATGCCGGCGACCACCGTGAACACGATCGTGTTGCGCAGCGCCTGCTGGATGGTCCCGTCCTGCAGGACCGCGACGAAGTTGGACAGCCCGACGTAGTTGGCGGTTGTGCCGCCCACGGAGGCGTCGCTAAGGGCGAGGTAGAGCGAGAAGAAGAACGGCACGCCGACCAGCACCGCCATGTACACCACGGCGGGGGCGAGCAGCGAGTACCCGAACCGCAATCGCTCGGCCGTGAAGGCGCGGTGGCGCACCACCGCGGGCCGAGTGATGATCGCTTGGGCATTCGCCATCGCCGCTACCCAGCCCGCCCGGAACCGTCGACCGGCGGAAGGGCGAAGCCAAGCTCCGCCCTCCGCGCCAGCGCCCGCCGATTCAACGTCGCTGCGAAGCTACGACTTGTACTTCGCGTAGACGCTCTTAATCTGACCCATACCCCACTTGATCGACCCTTCCAAGTCGTTGCCTTGAACGTAGCGGGTCATCATATCGGGGATGACGTACGTCGCCAGCACCTCGGCCGCCGCCGCCGTGAAGGGCCCCGGGTAGCCGTTGATGAGCGCGTATTTGCCCCAGTCCTGCAGGTGCGTGACCGTCGGATCGGTGCCGAGCACGGGCATCGGCTTCGTGTACCACCTGTTGAGCATCGGCATGTTGTAGCCTTTGCTCTCGGTCATGCTGAACTTGACGTCGCTGATGTACTTCTCGATGAAGGCCCTGGCCGCCGCCTGGTTCTTCGAGAACTTCCAGATCCCCAGCGCGGTTGGATCGACGACCGGCGTCGGATGCCCGACCGGCCCCCGCGGCTCGATCCAGCTGCCCGACACCTGGATATTCTTGTAGAGATCCGGGTTCACGTTCTGAATCGACCGGAACGCCGAGATCGCGTCGTGGATCCAGATCGCGACGCCCGACCCCAGGTACCGGTTGTCGGACACGTTGTCCCACGAGAGGACCTGCGGTGTCATGCACTCGTCGTACATCGCCTTCCCAAACCGCATCGCCTCGCGGAGCTCCTTGGAATCCCACTGGATCTCCTTGCCCGAGGGATCGGTTTCTTTAACGCCGAACGCGTAGAAGATGGCGCGCCAGTCGTGGTTGCTGTCGTTGCAGTGGGAGATCTGGACGCCGGTGTCGTGCTTCGGTGTCTTGCCCTTGCCGGTGCGGCCGGCGACCCGGGCGGCGTCCCACGTACTTGGCTCCTTGAGTCCGTACTGTTGGAACAGATCCGTCCGCCACAGCATGGGTTGCGCGATGTAGAATTCCGGCACGAGGTACCAGGTCCCGTTGACCTGCGCGACCTGCTTCGCCATCGGGATCCACCCGCCGTTGGCCTTGCCGATGCGGTCGGCAATGTCGCTGAGGTCCACCAACGACTGATGGTACTGGTACACCAGGATGTTCGTGTGGTGTTGGACGACATCGTGGCCGGCGCCGGCGGCCAGCTCCGAAGCGATGCGCGCCGGCAGCTGATCGATCGGAATGTGGTCGACGCGGACCGTCACAGCGTTCTCGACGCCCCAATCGTTGGCGTACTTATCGAACGCGGTGTCGTACGCGGGGATGAAGTGGCTCCACACGAGGATCCGCAGCGACGAGCCGCGGATCTGCGCCGGTGCGGCCCCGGCTTCCCAGGGCGCCACGAGGCGCGTCGCCGCGGCGCCGGCGAATCCCGCGCCCGCCGCGGTGAGCAACCGGCGTCTGGACAGCGTTCGAGCAGGAGACTGCTTCACTGCGTGTTTCGACATCCCACACCCCCTATCGGCACTTGGACCACAGTAGCGAGATCGCGTTAATGTACTCCAGATACACAGGCCCGCACGCCGGGCCCCGATCTGCTGGGTCTACGGTGGCGTACGGGATCGGGTTCGCTGCTATAGAGTCTAAGTTGGTGCGCCCGGGTTCTCGCCGGTACCTGGGGACTCCTCCTCCCCGCCGGCCCCAGCCTGCGGCTCCTTCGAGTGGCGTCATTCCGCCCAGTGCCCGAGGCGGCGGGCCTGGGTCACGATTGTCTGAGTGTATGGGTGCTGGGGCGAGGCAAACAGCGCCCGGGTCTCCGCGGATTCGACGATACGGCCGCCCCGCATGACATGAACGAGTTCGGCTGTCTGCGCGACGACCCCCAGGTCGTGGGTGATCAGAAGCAGGGCCATCCCGAGATCCCGCTGCAGGCGCCCGAGGAGATCAAGAATCTGCGCCTGGACCGTGACGTCGAGCGCGGCGGTCGGCTCGTCGGCGATCAACAGATTGGGACCGGGCGCGATCGCGCCCGCGATCAGGACGCGCTGACGCTGGCCGCCTGAGAGTTCGTGAGGATAGCGGCGGAAGAACGTCGGGTCCAGGCCGACCCGGCCGAGGGCCTCGACCGCGCGGTCGCGCGCGCCGCGCCGACCGAGATGCGCGACGATTCCTTCCATCACCTGATCCCCGGCCGTCATCAACGGATCGAGAGCGGCGCCGGGCTCCTGAAAGATCATGGCCACGCGCCGGCCGCGCACCGCGGTCATCTCGCGCTCCGACAGCGCGGTGAGGTCCGTATCGTCGAGGAGGATCCGGCCCGCGGTGATGCGCGCCGGCACGGGGAAGAGGCGCAACACCGCGCAGGCCGTCATCGACTTGCCGGCGCCGGAGGCGCCGAGGAGCGCGGCGGTCCGGCCGGCCGGGACCGTCAGCGAGACGTCCTCGAGCACCGGGAGCAGTCCGGAGAGCCGCCCCGAGCCGGATGGGCCCGGGCGTTCCAGCCCGACGCTGAGGCCTTCGATGCGCAAGTCGCCCCGCGGCGTGGTGGCGGACTCGGGCGGAGCCGGGGACACGTCCGCGGCCGCACGCGCCGCCGCCGTCCGCCGGCCGGGGAACTTCATCGAACCGCGGCGCGCCGGACGTTACGCCTCGCGGCTCCGGCGCCGCGGCAGCAGGCGCTCGAAAAACACGTACATGACCGGGATCACCAGCAGCGTAAGCGCCGTACTCACCGTAAGGCCGCCGATCACCGCGCGGGCGAGCGGCATGTTGGTCTCGCTGCCCTCGCCGAGGCCGGTCGCCATGGGGATCATGCCGAGGACCGTTGCAATCGCGGTCATGAGGATGGGCCGCAGCCGGATGCGGCCCGCCTGCAGCACCGCCTCGGCCGCCGCCATTCCCCGCTCCTGCATCTTGTTGGCATAGTCGACAAGCAGGATGCCGTTGCTCACCACGACGCCGATCATGGTGATGACGCCCATGAACGAGATGATCGACAGCGTCGTGTGCGTGAGCAGCAACATCCAGATGACGCCGATGAATCCCAGCGGCACCGCGAACATGATGATGAACGGATCCACCAGCGACATGAACTGGCTGGCCATGATCATGTAGACCAGCATGAGGGCGAGCAGCAGAGCAAAGCCGAGGCTCGAAAAGGCGCCCTGCTGCGCCTCGGTCTGCCCGGCCAAGTGGTAGGTGAACCCTTCGGGGAACGTTATCCGGTCGAGCTGCGTCACGATGTCCTGGGAGACGGCGCCCAGCGGCCGGTTGATGACGTTCGCCGTCACGTCGATCACCCGCTGCTCGTTCTTCCGGCTGATCTGCAGCGGCTGGCTGCCGAGTGTGATCCGCGCGACGTCGCGAAGGAGGATCGGCACCATCGGCGCTGTCGTCCCGGCCGCGACCGACGTGCCGGCGGGCGGATCGGCGAGGACGTTGAGCGGGACGTTCCCGAGGTCTTCCGGATGCGTGCGGTACGCGTTCTGCAGCCGCACCACGATGTTGTACTCGTTGCCGGTGACGGGGTCGATGAACTGGCTTGCCGTCGCGACGTTGCCCGCCATGGCGGTGTTGACCGCGTTGGCGACGTCCGTCGAGGACATGCCGAGCTGCGCCGCCTTCTCCTGGTCTACGTCGACGTTGAAGTTGGGATACTGTCCCCGCGGCGTGATCTGTACGTCCGCGGTTCCTTCGATGCCGGCGACCATCGCGGCCACCTGTTGGGCAAACAGCGCGCCGACCTGCTGATTGTAGCCGATGAGCTGAATGTCGATCGGCGCGCTGGACCCCACGTTGACGATTCGGTGTTCGAGCCCGCCGACGTCCATGACCATTAACACGCCGGGAAACTTACCGTTGAGCGCGGCGCGCGCCGCGTTCGCCCACTCCGTCGAGGAGTGGCGCCGCCTGGTCGGCGGCACCAACTTGATCTCGACACTGCCATAGTTCGGGCCGGCGTTCGACCCGAAGCCGCCCGCGTTGGCGCCGGTATTCGTGTACACTGCGAGGACGTCCTTGGACGGGATCACCCGGCGGACGACGTTGGCCACCTGCTCGACGGTATCGGAGGCCAGCTGGACCGCGGTTCCCTGCGGCACCTGCATGTCCACCGAGAACTGACTCTCGTCCGTATCGGGGAAGAACTCGGTGCCGATCCCACGGGCGGCGATCACCGAGATGACGAAGACCACCGCGATCCCCGCCAAGACGACCGAGGCGTGCTTGAGCGTCCATCCGAGCGCCCGCTGGTAGCGCTCGTCGAGGCTCTCCATGAGGCGCTCACTCCAGCGCACGAACCGCGCGGCGGTGCCCTGCCCCTGCGGCTCGCCGGTCCCGGGGGCCGCCCGAAGGAGTTTGATGCTCAGGATCGGATCCATCGTCATGGAGACAACGTAGGAGGCGGAGAGCGCAAAGACGATCGTGAGCGCCATCGGCACGAACAGCCGCTGGGAGATGCCGCTCAGGAACACGACCGGGAAGAACACCGCGATCGTCGTCGCAGTCGAGGCCAGCACCGGCAGGCCGACCTCCTGGGTCGCTTCCAAGACCGCCTTGAGCACCGGGGTCCCCGGCACGGTGAGGTGCCGCGTGATGTTTTCTCGGACGACGATGGCGTCGTCCACCAATCGGCCCATCGCCAGCGTCAGGCCGCCGAGCGTAAAGATGTTGAGGCCCTGGCCGGTAAAGTACAGCAGCAGCAGCGCGCTGGCCACCGACAGCGGGATGCCGACGCCGATGATGACGAGGCTCCAGAGGCTTCGTAGGAACACCAGTACGACCAGGAAGGTCAGGACGGCGCCGACGAGAGCCTCGCGTTCGAGCGTCGCGATCGCCGCGCGGATGTATTGCGATTGGTCGAAGCCCACCTGGAGCGTGACGCCCTTCGGGATGCCCGAGAGGCGGGGCAGCGCCTTCCGCAGCGCGTCGACCACCTGGATGGTGTTGGCGTCTGGCTCGCGTGCGACGAACATGATGACGCCGGGCTTGCCGTTGATGCGGACGATCTGGGTCTGGTCGGCGGCCGCGTCCTGAACCTGCGCCACGTCCGCCACGTGGATCGGGATCCCGCTGTGCGTGGCCAGGACGACGTGCTGGATCGCCGGCACGTTCTGCAGCAGGCTCGGGACATTGAGCAGGTAGTCGATTCGATTGTTCTTCAGGTCGCCCGACGGGATCAGCGCATTATACTTTGTGATCCCGTTGATCACACCCTGTAGCGTCAGGCCGGTTGCGTTCAAGCGGTTGGGGTCGACGTCCACGTTGAACTGGCGGACCAGACCGCCGTTTACGAACGCCTGCGACACGCCGGGAATGCGCTCGAGCTGCGGCTCGATCGTGTTGTACCCGAGGTCGTACAGCTCCCGGGCATTGAGCCCGCCGCCGCCGACCACGACCTGGGCGACCGGGATATTCGAGATATCGAACTTGAGCACGAACGGCTGGGTCACGCCGGTCGGCAGGTTGCGCATCACGCGCTGCACGTTCTGGATGACCTCGACCTCGGCGATGTTGAGATCGGTGCCCCAGTTGAACCAAACCTGGATGCTGGTCGTGCCCGTCCGCGTCGTCGACAGGATCTGTTGGACGCCGGCCACGCGCGTGACGGCCTGCTCGAGCGGATACGTGACGGTCCGCTCCATCGTCTCGGGGGTGGCCCCGCTGTACTGCGCGGACACGACGATGGTGGGAATCGTGATCTTGGGGAAGAGGTCGCGCGGCAGACGCTGGAGCGCAATCACGCTCAGCACGACGACCGCGATGCAGGCCATGAACACCGCGATCGGGTTCTTGACGGCGCCTCGGGTCAGGAACATGACGGTCCTCCGGTCCCTTCAGCCGGCGTCAGGGCGTCCCCGCGGCGGCCGCGGGAGCGGTACGGACGGGCTGTCCCTGCCGGACGAGATCGACCCCGCTGACGACGACCGTGTCGGTGGGCTGCAGCCCGCCGGTGATCTCCACCACTTCGCCGGTCGCTTGCCCCACGTTGACGTTCTGCTGGCTGGCCTTTCCGTCCTCGATCACCCAGACATAGTGCTGCGTGCCAAGCGTCTGCACCGCGGTCAGCGGCACCACGAACGACTGCCGTGACCCCGCGGACAGCTGCGCGGTCGCATACATGCCCGGCCGGAGGAGATGCGCCGGATTCGGGATGTCGACTTCCACCTGGATCGTCCGCGTTGTCGGATCCACGCCGCCCGCGATGCGGCTGATGACACCGCGGAACACCTGGCCCGGGTAGGCATCGACGGTGACCTGTACAGGGTCGCCCTGGTGAAGCATCGGCAGGGTCGCTTCCCCGGAATTCAGCACGACGTCGAGATGATCCAAGTCGGCAATAGTCACAATCGACGTCGAGGTACCCGGCGTGACGTACGCGCCGGGGTCGAGCTGCCGGCTGACGACGACCCCGGCAAACGGCGCGACGACGGTGGCATACTGCAACTGCACGCGGGTGTTGTCGAGCGCGGCCGCCTGCGTCGCCGCCTGCGCCTGCGCCGTCTTCACCTGTGACGCCGCCGCGGCCTCCTGCTCCCGGGCCGCGTCGACCTGGGCCTGCGCCTGCCCGACCTGCGCGCGCGACGCATCGAGTGTCGCCTGGGCCGACAGCACCTGCGCCTTCGCGTCGTCGAGGCTTTGCTGCGCGATCGCACCCTGCTTGGCCAGCGCGGCCGAACGATTATAGGTGGACTGCATGTCGGCCAATTCCGCCTGCGCCTTCACCACCGCGGCGCGCGCGCTCGTTAGGCCCGCCTCCGCGTTGAGCCGTTGCGCCCGAGCCGCGGCCACCTGCGCTCGCGCCGTCTGGACGGCACTTTCCGCGGCGGACAGCGACGCCTGCGCCTGAGCCACCTGGGCATCGAGTTGGCCGTGGTCGATAAGGGCCAGCACCTGCCCGGGCCGTACCGCGTCTCCCGGCCGGACCGTCACGTCTTGCAGGTATCCGGACGTCTTCGGAAAGATCACCGATTGCCTGAGCGAGGTGATCGTGGCCGTCAACTGCAGCGTCCGCGGCAGTGCCACAGTCCGCGGATGTCCGACCACTACCAGAGGTACCGGGCGCCGATTCCCTTGCGGCGCCGCGGCGGTGTGCGAGGCGCGCGGCGCGCCCCGCCCGACGACGATCGCGGCGATGATGACCACGGCCGCGACCGCCGCTCCCCAACCCCACGCTCTCGCTCTCATCTCGGTGCTCCCGCGCGTACGATGACTCCGTTGCCGCGGACGGGAGCCGCCGCCAGGCGCCGGAGGTCGCGTACCTGCCGCTCTAACTTCCGCTTGAACGCCGTCAACTGTGTCACCTTGTCTTGCACGGACCTCCACTGCGCTTCGGTGATGGCGAGAGCACGTTCAAGTTCGCGACGGCGCGCCGCGGCATCCGCCGCCTTCTCCGCTGCGTCGAGGTGGCGGGTGCGCGCGTCGTCTGCGTCGAGCAGGTGCTTGATGTTGCTGAGGGACAGGCCGAGGAGCCGCTTGAGCTCTTTGATCTCCACGATCCGCCTGAGGTCGGCGGCGCTGTACAGCCGCTGTCCCCCGGCCAGCCGTTCGCTGGGGACGAGCAGGCCGATCTCATCGTAATAGTGGAGGGTCCGGGGCGTCAGCCCCGTGAGCTGGCAGACTTCGCCAACCTGATGGAAGTTCGCCACACCGGACTTCCCCATGCCCCGCCATAGTAAAGACAACTTGACGTTCGTGTCAATCCCCTACCGTTCACGTGAGGTAACGAACTGATGAACAGCACACGCCGGCGGCAGGCAGGCGAGAATCGGTGCCGCGGACAATTGTGAAGAGACCCATCCGCGGAGGTGATGTTAGGTGGCGACGCCGGTGTCGGAGCCCGTTCGGAAGTTTCTCGAAAAACCCAATTTCGCCGTCCTGGCCACCCGCTCCGGAGGCGACGGCCTCCAGGTCACGCCGGTGTGGTTTCTCTATGAAGGCGGCGAGATTGTGATCAACACGTCGCAGGGCCGCGTCAAACTCCGCAACATGCAGAAGAACGCCGACGTGGCGCTCGCGATTGTGGACCGCGAGAATCCCTACCAATATGTGCAGATCCGCGGCAAGGTCGCGGGCTTCGATACGCGCAGCGCGGCGCGGGACATCGACCGGCTGTCGCAGCGGTACGTGGGCAAGCCCTACGGGTATCCCGGCGGCGACGCGCCCGACAAACGCGTCACGATCCGTATTGCTCCGACCCGGATCAGCGCACAGGGCTTCTGACCTCCCCCGTTCCCGCGGCCGTGCCGGCCGGGACCGTGCCGCCGCCGCGTCTCACCGGCCGGGACGTCCATGTGTGGGAAGCCTCGCTGCAGACCTCGCCGTCCACGCTGGACGAACTCGCGCGGACGCTGTCGCGGGATGAGCGCACCAGAGCCGACCGATTTGTGGCCGAGCGCGACCGGCGGCGCTTCATCGTCTCCCGGGGATTGCTGAGGACGATCCTGAGCGGCTACCTGTCCGCGACCGCGGGCGCCATTGAATTCGCGTACGGCGCGCACGGCAAGCCCGGCGTGGCGGGCGGCGTCACGCCGCTGTGTTTCAACGTCTCCCACTCCGCGGAGACGGTGCTCTACGCGGTCGCGCTCGGACGCGAAGTGGGCATCGACCTCGAGTACATTCGTCCCGACATCGCGATCGAGGAAATCGCCGCGCACGTCTTCCCCCCGGACGAGACGCGTGCCCTCCGGGCGATCGACGCGGACCAACGCGCGCGTGCCTTCTTTCGTCTGTGGACGCGGAGAGAAGCCTACCTCAAAGCGCGCGGTCACGGCTTCGCGGCCGTCCCGCCCGATGTGGAGGCCGCGCCGGCATCCTGGTGCAGGCTGGTCGACTTGTCCGTGGCGTCTGACTTCGCCGCGGCGCTCGCCGTGGAAGGCCACGACTGGCGGCTCGAGCGCCTGACTTGGCCGTCCGGCCCGGCGACATAGCCGCCTTCGTGCGGTGGCGGGTCTTAGCCGCGATTCAGACGGTGCCGGCCCCTCGGAGGCGCTCGATCTCGCCGGCGCTGTAGCCCAACTCCGCGAGCACCTCGTCGGTGTGCTGGCCGAGAAGCGGCGGGGCCAGACGCAGCGACGCCGGCGTGGCGGAAAACGCGACGGGCGTGCCGACCGTGCGCAGCCGTCCGTACGCCGGATGCGACACCGCCGCGTCGAGCCCGAGCGCCTGTACCTGCGGATCCTGAAAGACCTCGGCAAGTCCCCGCACGGGCCCGACCGGTACCCCGGCGGGCTCGAGCCGTTCGAGCCACGATGCCGCCGGGGCGGCCGCGAAGCGCCGTGTCAGGTCGGGGATCAGTTCGTCCCGGTGCGCCACGCGCCCGGCATTGGTAGCGTACCGGGGGTCCGCTGCGTACGGCAGGTCGAGGGCACGGCAGAACCGCCGCCACTGTTCGTCCGTGCCGACCGCGACTAGAAACCAACGGCCGTCGGCGTCCTGAAACGCCTGGTAAGGCACCAGGTTCGGGTGGCCGGAACCGGACGGCGCGGGCTGCCGGCCGGTCGCGAAGTAACTCTGCGCGGCGTACGTCATCCACGCAACCCCGGTACCGAGAAGCGAGCAGTCGATCCGCTGCCCGCGGCCCGTGCGCTCGCGCGTGTACAGGGCCGCGAGGACCGCCCCGGCCGCCGTCGCGCCCGTGGCCAGGTCGATGACGGCGACCCCGGCCCGCACCGGCGGGCCGCCCGGTTCCCCGGTGGTCGACATCAACCCCGTCGCGCCCTGCATCAGCAAATCGTAGCCGAGTTTGTGGCGGTCCGGCCCCACCGGGCCGAAGCCCGACACCGAGCAGTAGATGAGGCGCGGATTAAGCCGCGACAGCGTGTCCCAATCCGCGCCGAGGGATGCCTGCGTGCCGGGCCGGAAATTTTCGAGAAACACATCAGCCGCGCGCGCGAGGCGCGCCAGCACGTCGCGTCCGGCTTCGACGCTGAGATTAAGCGTAAGACTCCGCTTGTTGCGGTTGACCGAGAGGTAGTACGTCGCGTCGCGTGCCGGCCCGCCGGGCTGCTCGACGAACGGCGGACCCCACGCGCGGGTCTCGTCGCCTGCGCCCGGGCGTTCGATTTTGATGACGTCGGCGCCGAGATCACCGAGCAGCATGCCGCAGAACGGGCCGGCGAGCACGCGGGACGCGTCGACCACACGGACGCCGGCGAGCGGGCCGGCGTCCGCGGACGTGCAGGCACTCATGGTGCTGCAATCTTTGGCGGCGGCACCCGCCTACCCTGGGTGATGGCCCAGCCGGCTGTCGGGCTTACGGCGTCGTAAGGTCGGCCTGAGGTCTCAGGTCAAGCAATCGGACCGGGGCGGCGTTGCGGAATCCGGGAACTCCTGTGCCCGTCGCCGGCGGGCCGGACCGCCATAACGACGGGTCGACCGGCCGGCCGTGCTCATTGATCCATTGAAGAATAGGCGCCTGCGGGCTTGGGGCGGTCGTCCCCAGGCCGAATCCCCCTGCGCCACCAACCATGACGAATCTCAATTCACCCGCCTCGACGATGTCCGCGAGCCGGCCGACGGTCAAGATGGGATCTCGTCCTGTGAATCCGCCGATCGCCATCACAGGATCCCCTGTCGCGATGATGATCGGCGCGGCCTGCATCGCGCTCGTCGTTGCGAGCAGATACCGTTCCCCATGCCGGTTGGCCCGCAGGAACGAGATGAGTTTTCGATCCAAGGACATCTCGCGGAACCTCGCGGCGGGTGCCGCCGCACGTGCGGCGCGCGGGACACCGGCGGCGAACGCGGCGGGCGGCGCTATCAGAACCGGCACGCGGCCGATCACGCTTTCAAGCGACGATGCGGCCGGGGCGATGACGAGGGCGGCGAGTCCAACGCCGATGGCCGTCGACGCGCTGCGACGGCCGCCGAGCAGCAATCCTGCGGCCGCGATGAGCGTGCCGCCGACGATGAGCCCAATCAGCCATGGCGTCCACCCGAACGGCGACACCGGCGCGCCTGCCAAGAATCCCACGCCGGTCCCGGCGGTTCGGCCGAGACCGTGCACAATGTACACCTGCCACAGCGCCGTCACCGCGAACACGCCGGCAATCGCATAACGGGCGCGAGTATCCTCTCCGCACCGCATCCACAACGTCGTGAAGCCGATGGCGGCCAGGGCTGCCATCGGCGGAGCGAGCGTCACCAAATAGTACGCGCGGAACATGCCCCCGGCCGCGCTGTAGACGACGCCGTAGCACAGGGCCCATCCCGCCCATAGCAGCACATCTGCCTCCTGGGATGATAGCGATCCTCGGAATCCGAGCCGGCGGCGTGCGATCAGGGTCAGCGGCACGGCGAGCGCGGCGAATGGAAGCAGCCATCCGGCCTCCGCGGCGAGCCCCGGCGAGAAGAGCCGAAGGGGTCCGGCCGGCGCCGCCCCACCGTTGAGCCGCGGTCTCCGTAAGCCGGTCCCGCGGCCCGCTCCACCCCCAGACGTGGCGGGCGGGGTGGCCTGCACGGCCGCGGGCGCTTCTTCGGCCAGGCCCGCGCCGCGCCCGAGTATGAGCCGCGCGCGGGGGATGAAGCGGTCGATGCCGTTGTACACCGCGGCGAGTTCGAGCATGGAGTTGTGGGTACTGCTGCCCACGAACGGCCGCTCCGTCGCCGGGCTGAGGTCGTAGATCGCCGGCCATGACAGCGACACAACGCCAAGAATCGCCAGGCCGATCGCCACATCTCGGACACGGCGAGGCACGGCGGCCGGGCCCGCGGCGAGATACACGGCCGCAAACGCCGGGACCACGCCGAGCGCCTCCGCCATCTTCACGTTGAAGCCGACGCCGACGAACGCCATGGAGGCCCAAAACAACGACGGCCGCGCGCGTGCCACCGCGCTGCTCGCCGCCCACGCGGCCAGCAGCAGAACGAGCACGAGACAACTGTCCGTACCGCTTCCCCGGTCCATCACGACGCTGACGGGACTCAGCGCGAGGGCGAGGCCGGCGACCAGGCCGGCGCCTGCGCCGAAGCGGCGGGCCACGAGATAGTAGAGCACGGCGATGGCGGCGAGCCCTTCGAGCAGTTGCGGCAGCAGCACGCTGAATCCGCTGAAGCCGAAGACCTTGGCACTGAGCACTTGAACCCAGAACGCGACCGGCGGTTTATCGAGTGATACGAACCCCGCGGGGTCGAAGGCGTTGAAAAAGAAATTGCGCGGGCTCTCGAGCATGCTGCGGACGCCCGCGGAAAAGTACGGGTTGCCATAGCCGCGTTCGCCGATCTGCCAGGCGCGCAGCGCGGCGGCCCCGAGCAAAATGAAGACAAGCCCCAACCAGGGGCGACGTCCGGAATGTGCGGCTACGCCGCCTGGACCCACACCGCCACCGTCCTTCGCCGTCCGCCTTGTGGCTGGGGCCCGATGTTATATCCGCGGTGTGAAAATCTAGTGAACACCTGGGGCCCGGTCGAGCGCGGCGCGGCCGCCGCGTTCGTCGACGACCGCCGACATGACACGGAGGAAGTTGTCGCGATAGATTTTGCGAAGATCCTCCTCCCCCATCCCCCGCCTGGCCAGCTCGGCGGTTAGACCGGGCAGGTCCTCGGAGTTCTCCATACCGGGGAAGACGAAGCGGGCCGTTCCGGGAAAGGGCGCGCCGTCCGCCTCCGCGATTCCCTGCGCCGCGTTGATCTCACGCTGGTGCCGGTAGAAGTCTGCGCCGATCGCGACGTGATCGATCCCGGCGATCTCGATGAGATGCTCAAGATGATCGACCCATTTCGCGATGCTGGGTTCGCCGGCGTCGATGAAGTCGGCAACCGCCACCGCGCCCACGACGCCCCCGCGCGCGGCGATCGCGCGAATGACCTCGTCGGTGAGATTGCGGGGATGGTCCCGGAGCGCCCGTGCGTTCGCATGGCTGGCGATGACCGGTTTCGTGGACGCGGCGAGGATGTCGGCCGTCGTGCGGTCGGATGCGTGCGACACGTCGACGATGATCCCGAGGCGGTTCATCTCCTCCACCGCGCGGACGCCGAGCCGCGTCAATCCTCCGGGAGCGTCATGTTCCCAATTGCCGACGCCGAACGCGGTGCGCCGCGCCCACGTCACAGAGAGCATGCGGAGTCCGAGCCGGTGCAGCAGGCGCAGGACCGCAAGGTCGTTCCCCAGCGGTTCGGCGCCCTCGACCGCGAGGAGGACCGCGACCTTGCCCTCCGCGTTGAGCCGCCGGACGTCCGTGGACGAGAAGGCAAGCGCGATGTCGTCGTGATTCTCGTCGATCTCGGTCAGCAGGCCGTCGAGCAGCCACAGCGCGTGGCGCAGGGCCCCTTCCGGCACATAGACGGACGGCGTGAAGATGGCGGCGACGACTGCGCCGACACCGCCGGCCCGAAATTGCGGCAGCCAGTAGGTCCGCAGCGAATCGTACACGCCGTCGAAGCGCCGCTTCGCGATCGCGATCGGAAAGTCGTCGTGAAGGTTGATGATGCCGATGCGGCGCGTCAGTTCGGCGTCCGCCGTGGTGAAGTACGGGCGTCCAGATCGATCGTCCATGCACGCCTCCGCCTACGTCACGCGGACCGGGTCATCGGATGCCAAGGGTGGCGGAGGGGTGTGGGAATCGAACCCACCGCGGACCCGAAGAGCCCGCCGCTGATTTTGAAGACCAGGAGACCCACCAGGATCCATGCCCCTCCACGATCGCGTACCTTCGATCCGGCGCCTTGTGCGCCCCTCTCCTCCATGTTATGCTCGGCGGGCAAAGCGCGAAGTCCGCGCACGCGTCATTTCCCCGAATCGTGAGGACGGCAGCGTTGATTCTGCCATGAAGAAACACGTTCGAGGTCTGCGGATCGTCATCGCACTTGCGCTCACCGCCGGCGTGAGCCTGAGCGGGTCTGCCCCGCGTACGCAAACGCATGCCCCCCGTCCGCGCGCCCACCGCGCCGCCCCCCCGCCCCGCCGGTTCCCGTCGCCCGTCGTGGCGAGTCCGCTGGACGGCCTGCCGGTGTCCCATGTCGGCGCGTCGCAGCGGCCGATTGCGATCATCATCGAGAATCATCCCGAGGCCCGGCCGCAGTGGGGACTCACCAGCGCCGCGCGCGTCTATGAGTCTCTCACCGAAGGACCGATCACGCGGTACCTTGCCGTGTTCGCGGGAACGCAGACGGTGCCACGGGTCGGACCGGTGCGGTCGATCCGCACACAGTTTCTCAACTACGTCGCCGAGATGGGCGCGGGTCTGGCGCACGTCGGGGGCAACGAGGACGCACTCGCCATGATCCCGATGCTGCACGTCACCAATCTCGACGAGTTCCGCTTTCCGCGTGCCTACCGGCGGATTCCGTATCGCGGCGTCGCCTATGAGCACACCATGTTCACGTCGACCGCCGCTCTGCGCGAGGTCACGGAACAGCGGGGATTTGGCGAAGAGGCCACGGTGCCGCATCCCGGGTGGAAAGACGCCGTCCCGCGGTCAGAACGCCCCGCCGCCGAAACCGTCACGATCGACTTCTCCACTCCCCTGTACCGAGTCCGGTGGCTGTACCGTCCCGCCTCCGACGACTACGTGCGCGAGCTCGCCGGTTGGCCGGATGTTGACGCCGGTAACTGGTACACAGTGCGCGCGACCGCGATTTCGATCATGGTCGTGCCCCGTGTGGAAGGGCGGACGCCGATCCACGAAGACACGTGGACCTACAGCGATGTCGGTTCGGGCCCGGCATGGGTCGTTGAAGACGGGCGTGCGACGCCTGCGACCTGGCACAAAGCCTCGCGTACCGCCCGGCTGGTCTTCACCGACGGCCGCGGCGCCGAGATTGCCATGACCCCCGGTCCCCAGTGGATTGAGATCGTTCCATCGAACGTAACACCGTCGTTTCAGTAGTCTCCGCCCGTTTCACCACACCGCCCCCGAGGGATAATCGATTGAGCGGTTTGGGGGGAACAGTCTAGTGTACCTCAAAGGAGGCTACCCCTAATGAAACGCAGAATGCTGGTGACTCCACGCGCGGCCGGCCTTATTATGCTGACCGCATTCGTTCTAGTGATGCTCGCCGGCACCGCGGCGCTGGCGCAGACCTCGCCGCCGTCGACACCGCCGGCTCAGCCCTACCAACCGTCCCAGCCGTCACAGCCCTCGCAACCGTCACAGCCCTCGCAACCGGCGGCGCCCTCGTCGCCGGCGGCGCCATCCGCGCCATCCTCGCCCGCCGCACCTTCGCAGCCCGCGCAGCCGTCTCAACCCGGCGGCAGCGTCCTCGGCATGAGCACGACGACCGCGGTCATCGTCGGCCTCATTATCGTGCTCATCATCATCGTGGCGATCGTCGCGATTTCGCGCGGCGGAGCGAGCAGCAGCTCGGTCACGCGGGACCGGTTCTAGGAGCGATGCGGTTCGCGGCCGCAGCCGCCGCCGCGCGTCACGGTCTGCCTAAATCGAGGCGCGGGTAACAACGTGGCGCCGGGCGGGCTTCTCCGCCCGGCGCCATACGTCATGCCTCTGTCCGGCCTGTTCCCGCCGGCGTTATCCGGACCCGGCGACCGCCCTCGCTAGCACCCGTTTGTCCCCGACCCGCCGGGTGACCCGCCGCGCGTCGAAGTACTCGAGCAGCGCAAGTGTAAACTTTCGGCTGCTGCCCAGCAGGTCGCGGAGCGACGCGACGGTGATCTCGCCGTGCTGCGTGAGGTGCTCGCGCACCCGCGCCTCCACGTCGGCGAGCACATCGCGGTGGAACACGACGCCGCCCCCGGCGTCGACGAGCACTCCTTCATCGAGTAGCGCCTGCGCCATCCGCTCGGCGGCCGCGCGGTCCGCGGCCCGGGCCAGCGCCTCCGCCCGGTCGGGCGGCGCGTACCGTCCCTCCCGATAGGCGCGTTCCAGCGCAGCCGCCGCCGCTTCATCCGCGGCGGTGCGCGCCGGGACAAATCCACGAACCCGCACATGATCGCCGCCCACGGCGATCGCGCCCGCCTCGGCCAGCGCGTCGAAAACGTGGCTGTACAGCCGGTCGTCGCCCGCGTCAAACGCCCGGCCTTTGAGCTCGTCCCGCGGCATCCCGATCCGCCACGGCACGTCCGTGTGGTAGGCGGCGAGCGTTCGAAGAACCGCCTGCCGCACGTCCCCGGCGACTTCCGCGGCGAACAGCCGCCCCCGGATGGACAACACGCGCTTGCCGGCGACCAGGAGCTCCGCCTCCGCCGCCACCCGGTCGCGGCCTTCGCCGAGCACGGGGCTCAGCGCATCCACCGACGTCCCCGCGGCGGCCGAAGCGCGCACCGCCGCGAGCACGCGCGCATCCAGGCCGGAAGTCTCGAGCGCGGCGACCTCCGCCGCCGCCGCCTGTCCTCGCCGGCGAAGGGCCGCCGGGGAGGCAATCACTTCCCCGCCTCCGATCGTCGTCATGGGCGAATACCGGCGCAGCACGAACGGGTCGCCGCGGACCGCGACGACAGGACGTTCGAGCACGAGCTGCACGGCCGCCGACTCGCCGGGTTCGAGCCGCATCCGGTCCAGCAGCCGCACGCGGCCGATCACTTCGTCCGCAGCGATGTAGAGCCGGACGCGGCCGCGGTACGGCAGCGCCGGCGCGCCGCGAAGGAGGCGGATGCGCGCATCGATCACGCCCGCCGGCTCGATCGTACGCGGCGTGGCCAGCACGTTGCCCCGGGACACCTCGTCCCGGCCCACCCCGGACAGATTGAGCGCGGCACGCTGTCCGGCGCGCGCCTCGTCGACCGGCACACCGTGGCTCTGCACCTGCCGCACCCGCACCTCGCCCTGCCCCGGCAGCACCTCGAGCACGTCGCCCGGGCGCACGCGGCCGCTCCACAGCGTGCCCGTGACCACGGTGCCGAACCCTTCCATCGTAAAGCTGCGGTCCACCGGCAGGCGGGCCGGTCCCGCCGCGTCACGCGCCGGGACCTCGTTGAGCGCGCGGCCGATCGCCTCGACGAGCTCGGGCAGTCCCGCGCCGGTCCGCGCGGACACGCGGAGCACCGGCGCTCCCTCGAGAAAGGTCCCCGCGGACAGCGCGCGCACATCGTCTTCCACGAGCGCGAGCCACTCGGGATCCGCGACGAGATCCATCTTGTTGAGGACGACGAGGCCCCGCCGCACACGGAGAAAGCGCAGGATATCGAGATGCTCCCGCGTCTGCGGCATCACTCCCTCATCCGCGGCGATGACGAGCAGCACGAGATCGAGCCCCGCGGCACCTGCGAGCATGTTCTTGATGAGCCGTTCGTGACCGGGCACATCGACGACGCCGACGCGCCGGCCGTCCGGCAGATCGAGGTGCGCGAAACCGAGGTCGATCGTCATGCCGCGGCGCTTTTCCTCTTCCAGCCGGTCGGGGTCAATGCCGGTCAAGGCGGTGACGAGGGCGCTTTTGCCGTGGTCGATGTGGCCGGCCGTCCCGATGACGCCCCACGCGGTCGCGTGCCGCCCGGGCGGGGCGGGCGCCGGCCGCGTGCGCGCGGTCATCCGGCGGCGGCGCGGACGGCGGCGAGAAGCGGCTCCAGGTCGGCCGCGTCCAGCGTGCGGACGTCCAGCAGGAGCCGCCCGTCGGCAATGCGCGCATAGACCGGCGGCCGGTGGCGCCGCAGGCGCCGGTCCCACGCGTCTACATCGCCGGTGCGCGGCCGCAGGGCGACGGCCCACGAGGCAAGCTCGACGCCCGGCAGCGCCCCGCCCCCCGCTTCGGCCACGGTCGCCACGGCGCCCACCTCGGCCCCCTCACCGGCCGCCTCGGCGATCCGCGCGGCGAGATCGCGCGCCGCGGTCTCGAGGGCGGCGGGATCGCGCGCGAGGAACCGCAGGACGGGAATTTCCTCCCACGCACGGTCCGGATCGCGGTACACCCGAAGCGTCGCCTCGAGGGCCGCGAGGTCGAGCTTGTCGATGCGCATCGCCCGCGCCAGCGGGTGGGCCCGGATGCGCGCCAGCGGATCGCGGCGTCCCACGATCAAGCCGGCCTGCGGACCGCCGAGCAGTTTGTCGCCGCTCGCCGTGACGACGTCCGCCCCCGCGGCGACGGCCGCCCCAACCGTCGGCTCCGCGGGCAGTCCGCGTGCGGCGAGATCGACGAACGCGCCGCTCCCCATGTCGAACAGCAGCGGGACCCCGGCACGCCGGCCCAGCGCCGCGAGCTCCGCCGGCTCCGCCTCGTGGACGAAGCCCCGCATCGCAAAGTTGCTCCGGTGCACCTTGACGAGCAGCGCCGCCTCGGGGCCGAGCGCCGCCTCGTAGTCGGCGAGATAGGTCTTGTTGGTCGTACCGACCTCCACGAGGCGGCACCCCCCGGCGGCCATGATATCGGGCATGCGGAAACTGCCGCCGATCTCGACCAGTTCGCCGCGCGAGACGATGACATCGCGGCCCCGCGCGAGCGCCGTCAGCGCGAGCAGCACGGCCGCGGCGTTGTTGTTGACGGCGAGACCATCTTCCGCGCCCGTCAGCTCCCGCAGGAGCCCGGCCACATGCGCCTGCCGGGATCCACGTGCGCCGGTGGCCGTGTCGATCTCGAGGACCGCGTACCCCGCGGCCTCGGCCACGGCGCGGCGCGCGCTTTCGGCAAGCGGCGCCCGGCCGAGGTTCGTGTGGAGAACGATGCCCGTGGCATTGATCGCACGGCCGAGCGACGGCGCGGCGCGCTCGGCCAGCAGCGCGCGCGTGTCGGCCAGCAGCGCGTCCACCGTCACGTCCCCCGCGCCCGGCCCGGCCGCGGTGTCGGCCAGCCGCCGGCGCGCCCGATCGACCGCTTCACGCGCGCAGGCGACGACGAGCCGGCGCGGATGGCGGCTCAGATCGCCGCCCGCCTCCAGGCGCTCCAAGAGCCGCTCGATCGAGGGCAGCCGGCGGAAGGAGGATTGCGTCACACGGCTACCGGACGAGGAAGCCCAGCCCCAGACCGACGGCGATCACGACGCCGGCCACCCAGAGGATTCTCGTAAGATCGTAGGCGACCCAGCGGCGCAGCTCGCCCTCCGTTTCGCGCGGCGCGGCCGCGGCGGCCGCACCGCGCGGCCGCAGCCTGGCGCCGCAGGCGCGGCAGACGATCTTGCCTTCCGGATTCTCCACCCCGCATCGGGGACACCGCATCAGCTGCATCCTCCTATGTGTTGCACGGCCGGTCCAGGCCGGCCGTGTGAGCCGCTCCACCGCGCGCGGAGGGCCGCGAGGACGTCGGCGGGCACCGCGACGCTTCCGGGCGGAACCCGCGTCGCGAGGGCGCCGCCGTGAAAATCGGTCCCGCCCGTCACGATTAGATGATACCGCTGCGCCACCTCGAGGAACGCGGCGGTCATCTCCGCGGTGTGATCCGGGTAGTAGACCTCGATCCCCGCGAGCCCGTGCGCGACGAGCCGCGGCACCCGCTCGATCGCCGGGCCGCTCGACGTCCATCCGGGATGCGCCAGCACCGGCACGCCCTCCGCGGCCCGAATCGCCTCGACCGCCTCTTCCGGCGCTACCTTGAGGCGCGGCACGTACGCCGGCCCATCGCGGCCGAGAAACCGTTCGAACGCCTCCTGCACCGTCGCGACGCGCCTCGCTTCGACGAGCGCGCGGGCCACGTGCGGCCGGCCCACCGACGCGCCGGCCGCGATCGCCTGCACGCGCGCCCACTCGACCGGGACCCGCAGCGCCGCGAGCTTTTCCACCATCGCCCGCGCCCGGCCCACACGTCCGGCGCGCATGCGCGCGAGGAAGTTCTGAAAGTCCCGGTGCCCGAGGTCGATGTAGTAGCCGAGGACGTGGATCTCGTACTCGTCGACGTCCGTGTTGATTTCGACGCCCGGGATGACGTCGACATGGACCCGCCGTCCCTCGCGCACGGCCTCCTCCACCCCGGCCGTGGTGTCGTGGTCCGTGAGCGCGAGGGTCCCGACGCCGTGTTCACGCGCGGTGACGACGAGGCGCGCCGGGGACAGTAACCCATCGGACGCCGTGCTGTGGGTGTGCAGATCGATGCGCATCTACTGAGGGCGCGCCGCGGCGACTGTCCGCCCGGCACGGCCGTGGCGCGCGGCTGTGACGGGCCGGGCGAACGCTATCTCGGCGAGACGATGAGTTTGATCGCGGTCCGGTCCTGGCCGTCGATCTGGACGTCGGCAAACGCCGGCACGCATACGAGATCCAATCCGCTCGGCGCGACGTAGCCGCGCGCAATGGCGATTGCTTTGATCGCCTGGTTGATCGCCGCGGCGCCGATGGCCTGCAGCTCCGCGGTGCCGCGTTCGCGTACGACGCCGGCCAGCGCACCCGCCACAGCCGTAGGATTGGACTTCGCCGCGACCTTCAGCACATCCGCGGTAGTCGTCGACTTCACAGCGACCTTAAGCCCATCCATGCTTCGAGCCTCCTCGACGGAGAGCACCGACTGTGGAGCGATGTCGCGACCGGCGAAGCCTGCTGATTCGAGGCCCCGTTTCACAATCCCTCCTGCGCGCGAACACGCGTTTGCGCTTGCTCGATCGAGCGGCGGGGCGCCGTCAGGCCTCCGCGCGGTTCACGCGCCGGATCGCGGAGGCCCGCCCGCTCCCCGGATCGATTTCGATCAGAACCGCATTCAGCTGCACCGGCCCGTCGGCAACTTCGAAGCGCGCCGGCAGCAGCGTCAGAAACCGCTGCAGCACGCCCTCGCGGCTCATGCCGATCACCGAGTCGCGCGGCCCGGTCATCCCCGCGTCGCTGATGAAGGCCGTCCCCGCGGGAAGGATCCGCTCATCCGCGGTCTGCACATGGGTATGTGTGCCCACGACGGCCGAGACGCGGCCATCGAGGTGCCAGGCGAGGGCGGCCTTTTCGGACGTCGCCTCCGCGTGCATGTCGACGAGAATCACGGGGGTCTCGGCGCGCAGCCGCTCGGCTTCCTCGCGGGCGTAGTCGAACGGCGAGAGCAGCGGATCCATGAACACACGCCCCTGGAGGTTGAGAACGGCGACGCGCGCACCGGCCGCCGTGAAGACGCCCGCCCCGCGCCCCGGCGCGCCGGGAGGATAGTTGGCCGGACGCAGGAGGCGCGGCTCGCCGTCGAGGAGCACCGGCGCCTCGCGGGTATGCCAGATGTGGTTGCCGCCGGTGACGACGTCGACACCGGCGGCGGTCAGATCCTGGAACGTCGCCGGGGTAATCCCAAATCCGCCGGCGGAATTTTCACCGTTCGCCACCACGAAGTCGGCCGCCGCTTCGCGGCGGAGCGCCGGCAGCCACTGTGCGACCGCCCGGCGCCCCGGACGTCCCACGACGTCCCCGATGAAGAGCACGTTCATGCGGTGGTGTGCGCTCGGCCGGCGGCGGCGCTACTTGGCGTACTCGATGGCGCGCGTCTCGCGCAGCACCGTCACCTTGATCTGCCCGGGATACTGGAGCTCCTCTTCGATCTTCTTCGCCATTTCGCGAGCCATTAGGGCCGCGGCGGGATCGTCGATCTCGTGGGGCCGGACGAGCACCCGGATCTCGCGGCCGGCCTGAATGGCGTATGCGCGGTCGACGCCGGTGAACGATGTCGCGATCCGCTCGAGATTCTCGAGCCGCTTGACGTACATCTCCACGGTTTCTTTGCGGGCTCCCGGACGCGACGCCGAGATGGCGTCGGCGGCGGCCACCAGGATGGCCTCGATGCACGTCGCCTCGGCGTCCCCGTGGTGGTAGGCGATCGCGTTCAGCACCTCGGGCGGCTCGTGATACCGGCGCGCCACGTCCATTCCGATATCACTGTGCGTGCCTTCCACCTCGTGCGTGAGCGCCTTGCCGATGTCGTGCAGCATCCCGGCGCGGCGCGCCATGTCGGGGTCCCCGTCGAGCTGCGAGGCCATCAGGCCCGCGAGCAGGGCCACCTCGATCGAATGCTGCAGGAGGTTCTGCCCGTAGCTGAACCGGAAGTTGAGGCGGCCCAGCAGCTTGATCTCCTCCGGATGGAGCCCGTGGACCCCGGCTTCGAAGACCGCCCGCTCGCCGGCCTCGCGAATCCGCGTATCCAGGTCGCGCTGGGCCTTCTCGACCATCTCCTCGATGCGCGCGGGGTGGATGCGGCCGTCGGCGAGAAGCTTCTCGAGGGCGACCTTGGCGATCTCGCGGCGAATCGGATCGAACGACGACAGCGTGACCGACTCGGGCGTATCGTCGATGATGAAATCGACGCCCGTCAGACTCTCCAGCGCGCGGATGTTCCGGCCCTCGCGACCGATGATCCGGCCCTTCATCTCTTCGTTGGGCAGCGGGATTACCGACACGGTAACCTCGGCGGTATGGTCGGCGGCGCAGCGCTGAATCGCCAGCGCCACGACCTCCCGCGCCCGGCGTTCCGCGTCTTCGCGTGCTTCCGCTTCGACCTTCCGCGCGGTCTGCGCGACCTCGTGCCTGATTTCGGCTTCCGCGCGCTGGAGCAACTCCTGCTTGGCCTGCTCCATCGTCAGCGCGCTGACCCGTTCGAGTTCCCGCCGCTGTGCGTCGTGCAGTTCCTGAACGTCTTCCTTGACCCTGGAAACCTCCTGCTCGTGCTGCGCGAGGGCCTGGTCGCGCTTTTCGAGCGCCTCCAATTTGCGGTCAAGCGTCTCTTCACGCTGGACCATGCGCCGCTCAAGGCGTTGCAGTTCGGCGCGCTCCTCCCGTATCTCCCGCTCGGCCTCCCGCTTGATGCGGAACGCCTCGTCTTTGGCTTCGAGGAGCGCTTCTCGCGTTCTGCTTTCCGCCTCCCGTTGCGCGGCCGCCCTGGCCTCTTCCACAATCCGCCGGGCCGCCTCTTCAGCGCTGCCGATCTTCGCCTCGCCCGCGTGCCTGCGCAGAAGGTACCCAAGGAGGAAGACCGCCAACCCGATCACGCCGGCCACAAGGTACTGGACGGTGCTCGTGGTGGTCACCCCCTCTTTGTAAACGCGTCGCTAACTGGCCAGTGAGACCTCCATCCCGGTCCCGGACAGGGACCGATGATCTCGTGCGCCTATGCGATCGCCTGACGATGAACCTTCGGAAAAGCGAAACATGTGTTCCCGTACGTCATGCATTATAATGTAACTTCATTGTAGCCTGGGGTCCCAGAGGGGTCAATAAGCCCGCCGCGTGGGGCAAAGGTGTGTTTTTAGTCATCGGGCAGCCGGCCGCACGGGCGGTGCGGAAGGAATCGTGAGAATATCTGGACGCACATCCGTGGGCCAGCCAGCGTAGTATACATGGGTATGGTGCAAAAGACGCCGAACGGAGAAAGCCTAGTGCCGCCCGCGGGCCAACAGATGAAAATGTGGCGGTTCGCATGGGCCGCGGTCGCGCTCATCGTCGTGATCGGGGCCGCCCTGTGGGGGCGTGCCCGGTTTGCTCCCCCCTCGCTGGAGGGCGCGGTGCTGACACCGCCCGTACGTGCCTATGGCTTCCAACTGCCGGACCAGGACGGCCGGCCGGTGTCGCTCGCGGCGCTCCGGGGCAGGGTCGTCGCGCTCACGTTCCTGTACACGCACTGTCCGGACTACTGCCCGCTCATCGCGGACCAAATCAACGCGGCGCACGCCCAACTCGCACGCCTCGGCGACCGCGTCGCCTTCGTCGCCGTCAGCGTGGATCCGTCCGGGGACACGCCGGAGGCCATCCGGGGCTTTCTCGAAGCTCACCATGTGCGAGGCGTGCTGACCTACCTGCGCGGCACCGCAGCGCAGCTTCGCCCGGTCTGGGCACATTACTTCGTGGCAAGCGACGCGAAGGACGGCGTCTCCGCCGGCGCCGGCGGTGGGCAGGGCGTCAACCATACGACGATCGTTTACATCATCGATCCGCAGGGCTTGGTGCGCGTATTTCTCCCGGCAAACTTCGACCTCAAGGACCTCGTGACCGACGTCCGGCTCCTGGCCCGGACAGCGCGGTAACGCTGCCGAAGGTTGGCGGCGTGGTCTAAAGCTGCTTCACGTGGCTACAGAATCCAGCACCACGACGTGGTCGGCGTAGCGGTCGTACGCCGTCCGGCACGTGAATAGAAAGATCTGCCGGTCCCGCGCCAGACTGTGCAGAAACGCCATCGCGGACGCCTGGCGCTCCTCGTCGTAGGCGAGAAACGGATCGTCCAGGAACAGCGGCGGCCGGCAGCCATCCGCCAGTAAGTCGACGAGGCCCAGGCGCAGCGCGAGGTAGCACTGATCAACACCGCCGCTGCCAATTTCCCGAGCGGACACATCCGCCCAGTCTTTGGGCGGGCCCACCCAGACGCGCGGGGCCAGCGTCTCCTCGTCGACGGCGATCCGGTCGTACGCGCCGGCGGACAGCCGCCGGAGATACCCGCTGGCCAGCTCTTCCAACCGCGCCCGGCCCGGCACGATCGTCGCCCGGTGGGCGCGGTCGAGGACGTCGTGCGTCAGGCGAAGGGCGTCGACCTGCCGGCGCTCGCGGGTGAGACGCGCCTCGGTGTCCGCGAGTTCTTCCTCCACGCGCGCGAGCGCCTCGTGCGGCGATCGGCCGGCGAGGCGGCCCTCCAAGCGCTGCACGGCGGCCTTCTCCTGTTCGAGCGCCTCGCGGCGGCGTTGCGCCTCGAGCTGTAGCCGCTGGAACGCAGCGGCGTCGAGCCGCCGGAGCGCCAAATCGTGCTCATCGCGCTGCGCCTGCACCGCGCCGAGTTCGAGCATCACCTGCCGGTGCGACTCCGCGATCGCCTCGCGCGACTCACCGGCCAAAAGTCCCTGCAGCAACTGGGCCGCCGAACGGCGGCGCTCCTGCGCGGCCCGAAGCGCGGCCCGGCGGGCGACGGCCGCCTCGATGGTCGGCACCCCGAGCATCTCCAGCGTGCGCCGGACTTCGGCGGCGGCGGTGCCGGCCTGCTCCCGCAGCGACAGGACCGTCCGCTCCAGCTCCGCGAGCCGCTCGCACCGGGCCTGCCGCCCCATTCGCGCCCGCTCGGCCCGGCGCCCATAGGCGATAATGCCGGCCGCACCGCTGACCGCGGCCGCGACCACCGCGGCAATGCCGCCGATCTCATGATGTCCCGCAAGCAGCACAACGCCGGCGAGTCCGAGTCCGCCCGCCGCCAGGAGAAGAGCTGCCGTCTCGGAGCGGGCACGCGCGCGCCCCGGTCCAGAGGACACGCCGGTCTCCCCCGCCGCACCGGCGCGCGCCGCATCTACGGCGGTTTCCGCCTCGTCCAGCTGCTGCCGGAGCAGCGCCGCACGGGCCGACGCCTGCTGTACCGAGGCGAGCATCTCGTCGGGAACGTCGCCCATCCGGAGGGCCGGATCGTCGTTCGCGGCCGTGATCTCGCGCGTCACCTCGTCGATGCGTTCCAGGCGCGCGGCCAACTCGCGGGCGCGCCGGCCGGTTTCTTCCCAACGCCGGTCGAGGTCGAGCAGCCGGCGATTGGCCGCGAGCAGCGCGTCGTCTTCCGCCACCTGGGCCTCGAGGTCTCCGATCCGCGCGGCCAGGCGCTCGCGCTCCGCGGCGGCGCTCTCGATTTCCTTGACCTCGGCGTCGAGCCGCTGCCGTTCGTCCGCGAGCGCCCGGAGACGGTCCTGGCCGCGGCGCAGTGCGCCGGGCGCCGTCGCCGGCCGTCCGCGCAGCCCGACTTCTTGGCGCCGAATGCAGTCGGCGACCGCTTTGAGGACGCGGACGGCGTCACCGTCGGTCCCGGTCATGATCCGGGACAGATGCGCGCCGATCTCGCGCGACTCATCCTGCACCGCGGCAAGCTGCCACTGCCCGATGTGCGCCGTGGCGCGAAACAGCGCGAGACTGCCGAAGCCCAACAGCTCGCCCACCCGCCCGGCGATCTCTTTGGATGTCTCCCACGCCCCGTCATTCGACCGCAGCGCCGCACGCTGCGAGCCGAAATCCTTGCGCAGGTCGTACCGGCGTCCGTCCGCATCGAACTCGAGCGTCACCTCGCCGGCGCCGCGCTCCGCCGCGGGCGGGGCCGCGCCGTCGCCCCACGGCCGGAACGATTTCGCCTCGGAGGGACGAACGGGGAACAGCGCGGCCGAAAACGCGAGATGCAGCGTCGACTTGCCGGCGTCGTTGCGTCCGCGCACCACGTTGAGCCCGGGCGCGAACGCGACGTCCCGATCGCCCAACTTGCGAAACGACCGTACGCAGATCCGGCGGATGATCATCCCGGCAGCTCCAGCGTGCCCTGGAGGAGCGCGACGCCGTAGGCCAGCGCCTCTTCAGCCAGCGCGCGTTCGTCGCCCTGGCGCGATGCGATCTGCTCCCGCATCTCGCGCACGAAGCGCCCGATCACGGTGTGCTCGGGGTACTGCGCCGGATCGATCACCTCGGGGCGCAGGTGCGACTCATCGCGGACGTCCAGGCGGAAAAAGCACGCGGCGAGGTCTTCGCGCAGCCGCTCTCCCAGGACGCGGCTATCCAGCCCGCCGAGCCCGGTCAGGACAACGCGCAGGGCGAGATCGGGGTCGGCGCGCTCCCGGACCCGCCGCCCGATCGCGTCCGTATCACCGGCGGTCGCAAGATCGATGACGAGGCGTTCGCTCCGCCGCCGGCCCGCGCGCCGCGCGTCGACCTCGGCGCACCCCGGCGACGGGATCGTGACCAGCAGCGCGTGGCCGGACTGATCCTCATCCAGATCGATCATCTCCGGCGCCCCGCTGTACCAGGCGCGGACCCCGCCCGCGGACACGTCCTGCGCCGAATGCCAATCGCCCAGGGCGAGGTAATCGACGCCGCTCTCGACGATCTCGCGGGGACTGATCATCGTGAACTGCGCGTCGAAGTCCGGCCGCTCGACGCTGCCGTGCGCGAGCCCGACGAGAAACCGCGTCTGCCGCCGCACCGGCAATCCGGCGAGCGGGCTCTCCGCCGACAGGCGGCGCGGCGCCGAACGGCCGACGATCGTCAGGTCGCGCTCGACGATCACGCGCTCGCCGAACTGCTGCCCGAAGATGGTCATGCCCGGGCAGCGCCGTTCCAGCTCGGCCCACACGCCCGTGCTGCCTTCGCCGAGCGGGTCGTGGTTGCCGGCGATCGCGCACACCGGAATGCCGGCCGGGAAGAGCCGGTTCAGCTGCTCCGCCGCAAAGGCGACGTGCACCCGGGCCGCCGCGACCGAGTCGAAGAGGTCGCCCGCGATCAGGACCGCGTCGACGCGTTCGGCGAGGGCGAGATCGACGACCCGGCCAAAGGTCTCCCGGAGCTGCCGGCGCTGTTCGGGCCCACGCTCGCCGAGCACTTTGAACGTCGCCCCCAGATGCACGTCGGAGGTGTGCAGCAAGCGGACGGTCATTGGGCGCGGGACAGCCTCATTCCGCCGCGGCCGTAAACGGACAGATCTGGTTGAACGCGCAGTAGGGACACGCGCGGTAGGCGTCGGGCGTGGCCGTGAAGTGCCGCGCGCGGATGCCGGAGGCCGCCCGCTCGATCATGTCGCGCGCCTCGGCGACATCGTCGGCGGTCTTGCGGGCGCGGCCCACCATAATCTCCCGGCCCAAGAAGTGCAGCTCCACGCGGTCGGGAAGGCGGCCGAGCACCTCCTGGTAGGCCAGCGCGTAGATCGCCAGTTGCTCGCTGCCGCGCGTGCGGCGGTCGGCGTCCTCCTGCGCGCGGACGTCCGTGCTCTTGAAGTCGATGACGACGACCTCCTCGCCGCGGATGTCCACCCGGTCCCAGCGGCCCCGCACGTAGGCCGAACCGCACCGGAACCGAAATTCCCGCTCCACGAAGGTCGGCACGGCGCCGCTCGCTTCCTGATAGGCGAAGAAACGGCGCACCACCGCGCGCCCCTCTTCCAGGCGCCGGTCCTCGTGCTCGCGGCTGAGGAAGCCCTCGCTGATCCACGCGCGCTCCAGCGTCGCGACGAGGTCGTCCGCGGTCACCGGCTGACGCCGCGCGCGCCGCCGGTTGTACTCCTGCACCGCCTCGTGGAGCGCGGCGCCGTACGCGATCCGGTGGTCGCGGAGAATCGGGACGCGCAGCACGTGGATGTACCGGTACTTATACGGACAGGTCGTGTAATCGTCGACCTGGCGGAACGACAGCGGCACGGGATCATCGGACGGAGGCAGCAGCACGATCGGCACGTCCACGCGCGCCGGCGGCGCGTGCCGCTCCACGGCCTGCGCCGGCGCCGGCGGCGCAGCCGGCGGTTCGATCTTCGGCAGATCCAGCGCCTCGAGCACAAACCGGCTCACTTTGCGGCGCCGGACACCACCGTAGTCCCAGGCGCCGGTCAGATGCAGTTCACGCCGCGCGCGCGTCATGCCGACGTAGCAGAGGCGCCGCTCTTCCTGCAGGTGGAAATCCCCGCTCGGCAGGAGATCTCGCATCAGCGCGTCGGGCAAGGCGAGCGGATCCCGGCGTGCCCGCGAGGGAAACTTCTCCGCGATCAGGCTGACGAGAAACACCACGGGAAACTCGAGGCCCTTCGCCTTATGGATCGTAAGCACCCGCACCGCGTCCACATCGGCGTCGGACTCCGCCGTCGCCGGATCGTCGCCCGCCTCGATGAGGAGGTCCAGGTACGCGACGAAAGCCGGCACGCGGTCCACGTGCGCGGTCGCCCCATACCGGGCCACGAGGTCAAAGAACCGCGAGATGTTCGCGACGCGATGCGTGTCGGCGGGATCGTCGGACGACGCGAGGCGGTGGACGTATCCTGTGCGGGTGACCGCGTATTCGTACAGGACGCGCCCCGTCGGCATCTTCGCCGCCAGCCGCCCCATGGCATCGAGGTCCTCCACGATTCGCGCGATCACTCCCCGCCCCGGCGCGGACACTTCGAGATCGTCGAGGCGCGGCAGCAGGCGATAGATCTGCGACAGCGAGCGGTTGCGGCGCTGGCCGTAGCTGGTGCACAACGCCAGATCGGCCGGCGGCACGTCATAGAACGGCGAGGCGCTCAGCAGGTACAGGGACATGCTGTCGTTCGGATGCGCGAGGACCCGCAGAAACGCCGTGAGGAACCGGATTTCCTCGCGGTCGTAGAGACCGCGGGTGCCGGTAAACGTAAGCGGAATTCCGCGCATGTTGAGCGCCCGCATGAAGGGATCGGCGTCACGGTTCGCGCGAACAAGAATCGCGACGTCGCGGTAACGCCACCGGCCGGTGCGCGCGGTCTCCTCGATGCGCGCGGCGACGTCGTCGGCTTCCTCGGCCAGGGTCTCGAACTGATGGTGAGCGGGCAGCTGGCCCGGCCCGGCGGTGGACGTGAGCCGCTTGTCGAGGCCGTGCCGCACTTCGAGCCGGTCGGGGTCGTTGTGCCGGATCAAGCGGTACGCCGAATCGAGGATCAACTGCGTCGAGCGGAAGTTGCGGGTGAGGACGACCGTCCGGGCCTCGGGATACGCCTCGGTGAAGTACGAGATGTTGCTGTAGGACGCCCCCCGCCACCGGTAGATCGCCTGATCGTCGTCCGCGACCACGGTCAGGTTGCGGCGCCCGCCCGCCAGGAGCTTGACCAGCTCGAACTGGGCGAAGTTGGTGTCCTGGAATTCATCGACCAGCAGGTAGCGGAACTGCGACTGATACCCCTCGAGGATGGCCGGGTGCTCGCGCAGCAGGCGGAGCGTCAACACGATGAGATCGCCGAAGTCGACGCAGCCCCCCTCGGCCATCATCGCCTGGTAGGCGCGGTAGGTCGCCGCGATCTCCAGCTGCTGGCGGGCCTGCTCCGCGAGGGCACCGTTGTCGGGCTGCGCCGCCGCCTCCGCCGCCAGGCGCTCGGCGTAGGCCGCGTAGTCGTCCGGTGTGACGTCTTCGTCCTTCGCCCGGCTCCACAGCGTGATCAGCGCATCGATGTGCCGCGTCGGATCGCCGAGCGGCCGGAAATAGTCCAGCGGCAATTGAAACAGGCGCTCGCGGACAAAGATGACCTGCTCCGGCCGGCTGAGCACCCGGAAGTCGGGCGAGAGGCCAAGGTGCAGTGCATTCTCGCGCAGCACGCGGTCGCCGAAGGCGTGAAACGTGCTGATCCAGGTATCGGTGTACCCGTAGGGGACGAACCGGTCGACGCGCTCTTCCATCTCGGCGGCGGCCCGGTCCGTGAACGTCAGCGCCAGGATCTCGCTGGGCCGCGCCTCGCGGGTGGCGATGAGGTGCGCGATGCGGCGCGTGATAACCGCGGTCTTCCCGGTCCCGGCGCCGGCGACGATGAGCAACGGGCCGCCGGCGTGCGTCACGGCCGAGCGCTGTTCGCCGGTAAGGCCGGCGAGAATCTCATCGGCGCGCGAGATCACCGTCGCGGCCGCGGGCGCCTCCACCGGCGCGGCGCCGTCGGGCGGGACGCCATCGAGGAGCCCGACATTGGGGTCCGCCGTGGCAACATCACCGGCATCGATGCCGGTGGAGACAAGATCGAGGGGGAGTTGGTCCGAGTCCGCCGCGCCGAGGGCGGACCGCGTGTCGCGCCCGTTACGCATCCGTGGTCCCAACGCCGTTTCTCCGCTCCAACGTTCGGAGCACGCGTGCGATGGTGTGTGCTGCGAAACCCCGGCGCTCGAGTAGCCCGGCCACCCGCCGGACCCGAGCATCCGAGGTGAGGCGCGCGTACGCGCGGAGCCGCCGCGCGACGAGTTCGCGCGCCCGGCGGTCCTCCGCGGCCGCGGCATCTTCTTCGCCGTCCACCTCGCGGATCGCCTGCTCGATCAGCGCACTTGCCACACCTTTTTCTCGCAATTCCACGCGGAGCCGCAGCAGTCCGCACGGCCGGACTGCGAGCCGGTTGCGGATCCACGCCCGCGCGAACTCGAGATCGTCGAGATACCCAACGCTCGCCAGGTCGGCGATCACGGTGGTGGCCGTGCCTGCGGGAACACCGGCGCGACGAAGACGATCCCGAAGTTCCGCGGTACTGCGCGGCCGCGCGGCGAGCAATCGGATGGCGGCGTCGTGGGCGCGACGAAACGCGTCTTGGCTCTCCAGCGCGGCGAGCACGGGAGCGTCGAGTTCATTGCCTGCCTCGATGCCGAGGCGCGAGACCTGTTCGGCGTCGAGGCGAAACCGGCGGCCGTCTTCGAGAACAACGAGCCGTAACTCGGCGGCGGCACCCGAACCGTGGGTAGAAGCGGCGCGTATCATGGCGATGCGTGCCCGCCGGGCCGCTTCCACAGGCGGCTTCATTGCGGCAGAGGTGCCAGCGCGGCGGAGGTCGCGGCCGCGGCGGGATGGGAAGCGGGCGGCAGGGACCTCCCCTGCCTCGTTCACCGCTGCGTCCGAGGCGGAATTCCCTTCATCGCCGCGGCGGCGGCAATCGCGGGCTCACGGCGGCCATCGTCGGACGGGCTGATTCGTTTGACTTCTGGGATGGCGGGGCCGTTGCTTTCCGGCGCCGGCTCTGTGGCGCCGGGTGTCGCGGATCGAGCGATGCCCAGTTTCTCGCGGGTCTTCACCTCGATCTCGCGGGCCAGTTCGGGGTTGTTCTCGAGAAACTCCCGCGCGTTGTCGCGGCCTTGGCCCATCTTCATGTCCTTGTAGGCAAACCACGTGCCTGTTCGCGAGACGATCCCGTGAAGCGCGGCCGTGTCGAGCAGACTCCCCGCCTTGCTGATGCCGCGCGGGAAGAGAATGTCGGCTTCGCAGTCGCGGAACGGCGCCGCGAGTTTGTTCTTGACGACCTTGATCCGCACGCGCTGGCCGATGACCTGGTCGCCCGACTTTAGCGATTCGGTGCGGCGGATCTCTATACGCACGGACGCGTAGAACTTCAAGGCGCGGCCCCCGCTGGTGACCTCGGGGTTCCCAAACATTATGCCTACCTTCTCGCGCAGCTGGTTGATGAAAATAACGGTGGTGTGGGACTTGCTGATGGCGCCGACGAGTTTACGCATCGCCTGCGACATGAGCCGCGCCTGCAGACCGACGTGCGCGTCCCCCATCTCGCCGTCCAACTCGGCGCGCGGGACGAGCGCTGCGACCGAGTCGACCACGATCACGTCGATCGCGCCGGAGCGCACCAGCATCTCGGCGATCTCGAGCGCCTGCTCGCCGGAGTCCGGCTGAGAAATCAGGAGGTTGTCGATGTCGACGCCGACGTTGCGGGCGTACTCGGTATTGAGCGCGTGTTCCGCGTCGATGAACGCGCCAACGCCGCCTTCTCGCTGCGCTTCGGCCACAACGTGATATCCGAGGGTCGTCTTACCGGACGATTCCGGCCCGTAGATCTCAATGATGCGGCCGCGGGGCACCCCGCCGACGCCGAGGGCAACATCGAGCGCCAGAATGCCGGTCGGAATCACGTCGACGTGCAGTTTGGCCTGGTGCTCGCCGAGTTTCATGATGGAACCTTTGCCGAACTGCTTCTCGATCTGGGCCAAGGCGAGGTCCAGGGCGCGCTGCCGCTCGTTCATTGGGGCGATTCCCTCCGCCGCGTCGACGGCCGCTGATGCAGGTTTTCTGTATTAAATTGGCCCCACCATACCAAACGCTTGTTCGTAAGTCAAGCCACCCCGTGGACCGTCCTCGACCACCCAGTCATGCCGTTATTTAGTCTTTGGACCCCGGTAACCTCTCGCCGAGGCGCACCGCCGCGACGACCGTATGCGCCGGCGCCGATGACCCGAGCATGCTTTTGACGACGGCCAGTTCGGCCACGCGCTGTTCCCCCAGCATGACGGCGCCCATCGCCTTGAAATCTCCTCGCAGATCGGGCGAACGCCCTGTCCCGCGCACGCGCGCCAGCGTCAGGTGCGGCGCAAACGGCCGATCCTCGAGCGAGAGACGCCGGGCCCGAAGGGCTTTGGCAAGACGTTCGGCGAGCACGCTGACGCGCTGCGACCCCTCGGTCACTCCCACCCACACCACACGCGGCGCCGCCGACGACGGGAAGGCCCCCAGGCCCGCGAAGGTAATGGCAAACGGCGCCTCGGCACCGGCGGTTTCTTCGGCCGCTTCGACGGCCTTGCTCACTTGACTCATGGTGAGGTCCCCGAGGAACTGCAATGTGAGGTGAAGGTGGTCCGGCGACACCCACCGGAGACGGTCGCCGTAAGCCGAGAGTACGCGGCGCGCCTGCCCCGCGGCCTCACGAATGTCGGCCGCCAGCGGCACGGCGATGAAAATCCGCTGACGAGCTTCACGATCGGACGGCGAGGACGAGGCCCCGCCGGCCGGCATTCTGCCGGGCGCGGTCACGCCTCTCCGAGATCGAGCAAATGCAGGCGCAGCATATCGAGCGCCGTCTGGGACGCGAGGTACTGGACGCCCTGCCGGCCGGGCTCGGTGCCGTACCGCATCTCGCGCACCTCCGTCCCTTCCGGATGGGCAAGCGCGATGAAGACGAGGCCGATCGGTTTGTCCGCCGTTCCGCCCGAGGGTCCCGCAATGCCGGTGGTCGCGAGCGCCAGATCCGTTTCCGCGCGCGCGCGCACACCCTCGGCCATCGCGCGGACCGCTTCCGGGCTCACCGCGCCGTATCGGGCGAGCAAGTCTTGTGACACCCCGAGCCAGCGGCCTTTCGCCGCGTTGCTGTAGGCGACCACGCCGCCGTCGAGATACATCGACGCGCCCGGGGGCCGGATCAGCCGGTGGCCGATCAGGCCCCCGGTGCAGGATTCCGCGAGCGCGATCGTGAGACCGGCCGCCGCGAGTTGCCTGGCGACAGTTTCTTCGAGCGTCTGCTCGCCGACCGCATAGATGGCCCGGCCGAGGCGTTCGCGGACGGCGAGTTCGGTTTCGTCGAGGAGGCCGTCGACCTCCGCTTCCTGGCCCCGGGCGGTGACCCGCAGATGGCACTCGCCCGTGTGGGCGTACGGCGCGATCGTCGGGTTAGTGCCCGCCCGCATCAAATCCCGGAGACGGTCCTCGACGATGGATTCGCCGAGCGCGACGCGGAGAATCCGGGACCGGATCACGTCCGTGCCCGCGAGCCCGCGCGACCGCAAATACGGGACCACATGATCCTCGATCATGCCCTTCATCTCGCGGGGCACGCCCGGTGTGAACACAAGGGTCTTGCCCTCATGTTCGACGATGACCCCGGGCGCGCTGCCGCGCGTGTTGGGGATCATGCGCGCCCCGAGGGGCATCATGGCCTGCTTCTGCTGCTGGGTTGTCAGCGGACGGTTGCGCCGGCGGAAGAACTCCTGCACATGGGCCCAGGCCTCTTCGTTGCGCTCCATGGGCAGCCCCAACGCCTCCGCGACCGCGGCGACCGTGAGGTCGTCGTCGGTCGGCCCGAGGCCGCCGGTGGCAATGACGAGGTCGACGCGGCGCAGCGCTTCGCGAAAGACTTCCTGGACACGCGCTACATTGTCCCCGACCGTCGATCGATAGTACACCGCGATGCCGGCGCCGGCGAGCACCGTGCACAGCCACACCGCGTTGGTATCGGTGATCTGCCCGAGGAGGTGTTCCGTCCCGACCGAGATGATTTCGGCGCGGGTCACCGGCCGGCACGCGTCATTGGTGAACGTTGGCCGGCGGACTGGGCGGCGGCGGGCCCGTGGAGGGACCGGGCGAAACCGGGGCCGTGTTGCCGGGCACGGCCGGAGGAGCGGGGCGAGCAGGCGGTGCCGGCGGCGCGGCCGGAGCCGGAGCCGGAGCCGCGGGGGGCGGAGCGGCAGGCGTATTGGGTGTGGCGGCCGGAGTCCCGGTAAACGTACGGTCGACGACGTCGCCGGGATTGCCGAGGCGGCCGACCGGCCGGCCGTTCACCGACAGGTCGAGCGCGCTCGCGTTCCCGATGCGGACGCTCACTTGACGGCCCTGCCATGTCTGGTGGTCACCCGCGCTGACAAAGCCCTCGAAGACAACCGCGCCGTCCGACACGACGCGCACCCACGACCGGTCGGTTGCCTGCGCCGCGACGACAACGGCGCCGGGCACCGCCGGAGCGGGCAAAGCGGCGGAGGGTGGACTGCCGGCCGGAGCGGCGGGCTGTCCGGGGGGAGCCGGCGTGCCTACCGGCGCGGTCGCCGGCGTCACCGCGGACGGCGCCCGGGGCACCGCGGGCGTGGCCGTGCTGGGATTCGCGGTGACTCCCGGCCGGGGCCGCGTCGCCGCAAACTGCCGCAACTGCCCGACGAGCACGTACGTCAGCACGATTGTGCCGGCGATAAGCACGACGGCGACGGTGGTGACAATTCGCCGCAAACGCGACTGCGGCGCTCCCGGCGTGATCCGGACTTCGACCGCCTTTGGGCCGGGGCTGCGCGGCGCGCCTTCGGATGCGCCTTCGGACCTGTACTGGCCGACGATCTCGTCCGGGGGCAGGCCCAGCTGCCGTGCGTATGCGGCCAGAAACCCACGCGCGTAGGCGGGGGCCGGCAATTCGTCCCACGCTTCACGCTCGAGCGCGTCGAGGTACCGGCGCTTGATCCGTGTCACCGCTTCGATGTCGTCGAGCGTGAGGCCGCGGGCCGTGCGCGCGTTCTGGAGCCGCTCTCCAACACCCGTTGACGCCATACGCTCCCGGGGTTCTTGAGGTCCGGATACGTTTCCTCCGGAGCGTTGCGTTGGCGCACTTCAATGGAAAATTCCCCGAACTCTTACGGCGCGTCATCTGCGCCGGCCGCCGCGCGCGCCGGTTGGGCGGATCCCGCGCGAAGCACCCGTTCCAACTCGTCGAGCCCGACCAGCAGATCGCGGGGGCTTGAACCCTGCGACGGTCCGACGATGCCGCGCTCCTCCAATTGATCGACGAGGCGCGCGGCTCGCACGTACCCAATCCGCATCTTCCGCTGCAGCAGCGAGACGGACGCGTACCCCGCGCGCACGACCAGGCGGGCCGCATCCCCGAGCAGCGCGTCCGCGCCGCTGGCGGCGTCTTCCGCCGTCTCTTCCACGGTGGCCCGCAGCAGCGCGTCGACATAAGCGGGCTCGCCCTGGGCGCGCCAGAACTGTACGAGCCGTTCCGTCTCCGCGTCGCCGATGAACGCGCCCTGGACGCGGAGCGGCCGCGTCGCCCCGAGGGGGGCAAACAGCATGTCGCCGCGGCCGAGCAATTTCTCGGCGCCGGGATGATCGAGAATCGTCCGGCTGTCCACCTGCGACGAGACCGAGAAGGCGATGCGCGACGGAATGTTCGCCTTGATGAGCCCGGTGATGACGTCGACCGACGGCCGCTGGGTCGCGACCAGAAGATGAATGCCCGTCGCCCGCGTCATTTGCGCAAGCCGGCAGATGATCTCCTCGAAGTCCGCGGGCGCAACCATCATGAGGTCCGCCAACTCGTCGATGATAATGAGGATGTAGGCGAGCGGACGGTCCGGATGACTCGCGTTGAACGCCTGAATATTCCGCACCCCGTCGGATGCAAACATCTCGTAGCGGCTTTCCATCTCCTGAATCGCCCAGCGCAGCTTGGCCGCGGCCTCGCGGGGACCGGTGACGACGGGGCTCAACAGATGCGGGATCCCGTTGTAGTTGGTGAGCTCCACCCGTTTCGGGTCGATCATGAGAAACCGCGCCTGTTCGGGCGTCGAGCGGAACAAGATGCTGGCGATCATCGCGTTGAGCGCGACGCTCTTGCCGGCGCCCGTGGCACCGGCGATGAGCAGGTGCGGCATTTGTACGAGATCCGCCACAACCGGCGTTCCTGCGATCCCCTTGCCGACCGCCACGGCGAGCGGAGACGAGGCCCGGACAAAATCGTCGCTGGCCAGGATCTCGCGGAGGTGGACGAGGCTCGGCCGTTCGTTGGGCAGCTCGACACCGATCGCCGACTTGCCGGGGATCGGCGCCTCGAGCCGGACGCTGCTGGCCGCGAGCGACAGCGCGATGTCGTTCTGAAGGCTCGTGATCTTCTGCACTTTGACGCCGGGAGCCGGCTGCAGCTCGTAGCGGGTCACGACGGGCCCCGTTTCCCACCGGATGACCTTCGCGTCCACACCGAAACTCGAGAGGGTGCGCTCCAGGTGGCGGGCAACCTCCTCGGGGTCCACTTTGCCGCTCTTCGCCTTTGCCGCGTAGGCGTCGAGGAGCGAAAGATCGGGCACCGTGTACGCGCGGCGCGGCTCAATGGGGAGCGGCAGCGACTCCTGCGCCGTCTCGGCGCGGCGGCGTTTCGGCCGTTTGGACGGCGGCGCCGCCGAAGACGCGGCGGCGTCGCCGGGCGCGGCATCCCGCGCGGCGCCTTCGAACGCATCCGGCGAGTCCTCCGCAGGACCGGGCGCAGCCGCCACGGCGAGCGCGTCCGCGGTGCCCGGGTCCGCGGAACCATGCGCGACATCCGCGAGGCCGGCAACGCGGTTCGCCGGCTCGCCGCCGAGCGAACCGGCCTCGACCGGCTTCGCCGGCATAACGGCGGTGGGAAGCGACAGCGAACGGGCCACATGCAGCACGCAAAGCGCGGCGCGCCACAGGCGCCGCCCCAGCTCTCTCAGGCCGGTGAGGGTCATGACCAGCATCCGCGCGATCGCGGTGCCCAGCAATCTCGCGATCCGGCCGGCGCCGGCGACGAATTCACGGCCGGCGATGGCGGCAGTGCGGCTGATCCAGAGAAACGCCGTCTGTCCCATCTGCCCGAGTTGCTCGAGCGAGAGGCCCCAGACCAAAACGACGACCGCGGCCCCGCCACCGGCCGTCGCGAGCCACAGTCCCGGCTCGCCGGCGAGGCGCCGCAGAGCGAGCGATACGACCGCGCCCACGTAGCCCCCGCCCTTCCGCCCAGACGCGGCCAGCAGTTCCCGCCCTGCCGGATACTGGAGATGGAGGGCGACGAGCGCGACGGCATATCCGGCGATGAGCCCCCACACCCGCGCGCTCAAGGCGAAGGTACGGCGGACGAGCGCGATGAGGCCAACGAGGAGACAGAGAACCGGGAGGCCCCACAGCCCGAGGCCAAAGGCTTGGCCTCCTCGGACCGCCACGAACCGGGGGACCGGCGCCGTTTGATGCGGGAACAGGCCGACGCTGACCAGGAAGGCGAGCACGATGAGCGCCGCGCCGGCGGCCATCGTGAACGGGCGACGGGACGCCTTGTGCTTCGGCACTGGCGGCCTCCTATGCTGCGACGAGATGCGACGACGAATGCTGCTTACACTTCCACCAGCATCGGCAGGATCATCGGCTGCCGCCGCGTCTGTTCAAACAAATATCGGCCCACGGCTTCCCGGATCGCCGATCTCACCGCCGACCATTCGGTGATGCCTCGTGCGCGGCACCGGGCAACTGCGCTCACGATTTGCTGCTTGCACGCCTCGATCAGGTCGCCCGACTCGCGCATGTAGACGAAGCCGCGCGACACGATATCCGGCGGACTCAGTAATTCGCCGGTCCGCCGTTCGATCGCCACAAGGGCGATCAGTACGCCGTCCTTGGCTAGTTGCCGCCGGTCCCGCAGCACAACCGGTCCGATACCGCCGAGGCCGTCCACGAGGACAGACCCCGCGTCCAGCGCGCCCGTCCGTGTGAGACGGTCGTCCGTCGCGGCGACGACTTGGCCATTCTCCGCTACCAGGCTGCGTTCCTCCGGGACGCCGACGGAAGCGGCGAGCCGGCGGTTCAGCACGAGATGGCGGTACTCGCCATGGACCGGGAGGAAGCACCGCGGCCGGAGGAGCGTGAGCATGAGCTTGAGTTCCTCCTGGCATGCGTGCCCGGACGCATGGACCGGCCCGCCGTGCACGACCTCCGCGCCGTGCCGGTACAACTCATCGATGGTCCGGGCGACCATGCCTTCGTTGCCCGGGATGGGCGTCGCCGCGAGAATGACGGTGTCGCCAGGCTTGACGGTGAGCGCCCGATGCTGCCCCGCCGCCATCCGCGTGAGCGCGGACATTGGCTCGCCCTGGCTGCCCGTGGTCAACACCATCACCTGCGCGTCCCGCAGCCCTTTCAGCTGGTCGATGCCGACCATCGTCCCGCGCGGAATGTGCAGCACGCCGAGATCCGAGGCGATGCGCACCGTATCTACCATGCTCCGGCCGATGACCGCCACCTTGCGGCCGTGGCGGGCGGCCGTGTCGAACGCCTGCTGGAGGCGGTGCACGTTGCTCGCGAACGTGGTGAGCAGCACGCGGCCCCGCACCCGCGCCACGATCTCGTCGAGCGCCGCGCCGACGACGCGCTCCGACGGTGCGTAGCCGGGACGCTCAACGTTGGTCGAATCCATAAGGAGCAGGCGCACGCCTTCCTCACCGATCTCCGCCAGGCGGGAGAAATCGGTCGGCGGCTCCCCGATGGGCGTCTGGTCGAACTTGAAATCGGCGGTCGCGACGAACGTCCCCGCCGCCGTGCGGACCACGACCGCGGATGCCTGCGGGATACTGTGATTCACGTGAATCAACTCGATCTCGAACGGCCCCACACGAAACGGCCGGCGCGTCTCGCAGGGAACGGCCTGCATCGCGGGGGTCTCCGGTGTCTCCTCGACACGCCGGCGCGCGAGCCCCAGCGTCAGCGGCTGGCCGTACACCGGCACGTGCGCGGCACGCAGCAGATATGGCAGACTTCCCACATGGTCCTCGTGCCCGTGCGTCAGCACTACGCCGTGAACCGTCCCGGCCTGCTCGAGGGCACGGTAGTCTGGAATGACGAAGTCGATGCCGAGATCGCTTTCTTCGGGGAACATGAGCCCTGCGTCGATGACGACGCAGTCGCGCCCGATGCGGACGATCGTACAGTTCTTGCCGATCTCGCCGAGACCGCCGAGTGGGATCACTTCAAGGACGGGCCCGGCCGGCGGACGGCGCTGCTTGTCGCGGCTCGCGGGAGACGGCGCCGCTCCGGTCCGTGCAGGGCCGGCGGGTAAACTCCGAGCACCGCCCGGGCGCGGCGGCGCACCCACTCTGGGATGGTGTCTTCTGGGCCGCCGTGACCGGCCGGACGGCGGTGGTGCGCCGGGACGCCGGTCGGGCGTTTCGCGCGGTGTCTCGGGACTCACGCGCGCGTCATTCTATCGCAGCGAGCGAGAACCTCTGCCGACGCCCGAAGCCGCTTTGCCTCCGCGAACGGCGGGTGCCCGGATCGCGGCCGCGGTCAGGCCGAACCTTCCTTGCGTTGATCGGCGCGCCCGTACCGGTCGTCCAAACGCACGACGTCGTCCGGATGCGGCGTGGAGACTTCGAAAAGCACGGCGTCCTCGACAGCCTCGATCCGGTGCACGGTCCCGGGCGAAATGGTCAGAGCGCTGCCGATGGGCGGTTCGAGCACCTCTCCATCGACATGAAAGCGGACCCGGCCGGACAGAAGGTACAGCGTCTCCAGTTTCTCTCTGTGGTACTGCAGGCTCAGCATATGGTTTGCTCGGACTTCGATGCGCTTGCCGAGATACCGGTCTGTCACGGCCCACCATAACTCGCGTCCCCAGGGCTTATCGACGACGTGGAGGGCCTCCGGACGCACGAGTCCCTTCTCCCGCCGTTTCGCTTCGACGTCGTCGCGCCGCCCGACCATGAAAAAACACACCCTTCCTATCCGCAATGCCCTGCTGTTCGCAGGCAGCACGGTACCGCCCTCTACCGTGATCGGGCTGGAGCACGTTCTTTCGAACGCTACCTCCGAGTCCGGCCGAGTACGAATGTACGTTCGCAGCCAAGCCCCGGAGCATCGTCCCGGCTAAGGGTGAAGTCCTCACCTCTTTTCAGGCTCCGGCAGTTGGGGCGATCCCCACGCCGAAATCCGAAAAAGCATTCATTTGAACGTTCGTTCGATACAGGAACTGGCCGTGCTGCCCAACATCTTGCAGATGCACCGTCAACAATCGGCTTCGTCGGGCCGGCCTCGGGCGGACTCCCGTGTGCCGATGTGGGGAGGCGAGGCGATCGACCACTCCATCTATCGGCTAATTCAGAATTCAGCGCACACGAAGCCCAACTCGCCCGCGATCCTGGCCGCCGGGCGCGGTCCGTTGACTTACGGCCGGTTGCTCGTCCGCGTCGACGACATGCATCAGATCCTGCGCCGATGCGGCATCCGCCGTCGCGATCGGGTAGCCATCCTTGTCTCAGACGGACCTGAACTCGCGGTCGCACTTCTGGCCGTCGCATCGTCGGCCGTCTGTATCCCCGTCGGCGCGTATCATCGGGGCCGGGAATTGGCGTCGTTGCTTGCCGCTGTAGATGCCTCTGCGCTCGTCGTCGACTCGCGCATCGCCCTCACCGCTCGCGACGCCCGGTGCGACGGATTCCCTATCATTGAGCTCCTGCCGGAGCGCGACGGCGAAGCCGGTGCCTTCCGCCTCACGGGCGAACGAATCAACGAGCCTGCCGCAGACGAGTTCTCGCACGGTGAGGACACCGCCTTGGTGCTTCTTACCTCAGGGACGACGGCCCGGCCGAAGCGCGTGCCGCTCACCCACACCAACCTCTGTGCAAGCGCTCGCCATCTCGCGGACGCGTTGGCGCTCAGTCCGCGCGATCGCGGCGTAGACATGATGCCGCTTTACCACAGCGGTGGAGTACAGGTGCTGAACGCCACGCTTACCGTGGGAGGCGCGGTGATGTGCCCGCCGTGCTTCGACGCCGAAACGTTCTTTTCGTTGTTCCTCGAATTCCGCCCCACCTGGTACGCCGCCGTGGCCGCGATGCACCACGCTATCGTGGCGGACGCCGAGGCTCATCGCGACGCGCTCCGTCACAGCGATTTACGGTTTATCTGCACGGCCGCGGCTCCGGCGTCGGAGTCCCTCGTCCGCGGGCTCGAGCGGGTGTTCAAGGTTCCGGTCATCCAGACATACGGATCCACCGAAGCCGGCGCAATCTGCAGCAACCCCCCACCGCCGGGGCGGCGGAAAGCTGGCTCCGTCGGCGTGTCGGTGGGCCCGGACATTAGGATCGCCAATGAGCACGGCTCCGAGTTACCGGCGGGCGTGGCGGGTGAAGTGCTGGTACGGGGCCCCAACGTCTTCCCGGGCTACGAGGACGATCCCGCGACCTTGGCCGTGCTGTCAGAGGATGGGTGGCTGCGGACCGGCGACGTCGGCTGGCGGGATCAGGACGGCTATGTCTTCCTCAAGGGAAGGACCAACGATCTTATCAATCGCGGCGGAGAGAAAGTGTGGCCGTCGGAGGTCGAGGACGTGCTGCAGACGCATCCCGCCGTCACGGAGGTCGCCGTCTTCGGCGTGGCGCACCCGACGTTGGGCGAGGACGTGGCCGGTGCCGTGGTGCCGAGCGGCACCGCACGCGTCACGGAGCAGCAACTGCGAGAGTTTGCGGCGCAGCGGCTTCCGCGCTCCAGAGTACCGTCGCGCGTCCTAATAGTGGATCGGATTCCTAAGACTCCAACCGGCAAGGTCAACCGGGCCGAACTTGCGAAATGTCTCGTTCAACAGCTCCTGACCGCACCGTTCGTTGCGCCGCGCGACCCTCTGGAGCGGGCGCTCGCCGGCATCTGGGCGGAGTCATTGGGAATCGACCGCGTCGGCGTCCACGATAATTTCTTACAACTCGGCGGCAATTCGCTCGCCGCGGCCGAGATATGTTCGAGGTACCAGACACTCACCGGGCGTGAGCTCTCGGTCGCCACGCTTCTGCAAGCGCCCACCCTCGCCCAACTCGCGGAGACGCTTCGTGGGGAACACAACGGTGATCCGCCAGCGACACCCGGCCCGGCGGCGGCCGGCGACGGCGTGAACGGTCCTGCCACCCCGGGAAGCGGGACGATTCCCCGGCGAGGCCGGCCGGGGCCGTGCCGGCTGTCGTTTTCACAGCAGCGGCTGTGGTTCCTGGAGCAACTGGCCCCCGGCAACATCGCCTACAACGTGCCGATGGCGGTGCAACTGCGCGGCGGGCTGCAGCCGACGGCGCTCAGCGGGGCGCTCAACGCCATCGTCGATCGCCATGAGGCGCTCCGAACCACGTTTGTCATTCAAGGCGAGGAGCCGCTGCAGGTGGTCGCCGATCACCGCGTTGTGGAGTTGCCCGTCGTGGACGTGAGCGCTTGTCGCTTAGAAGACCGCGCCGGAGAGCTGGCCCGTGTACTCCGCGCCGAGGCCCGACGCCCGTTTGATTTGTCCCGAGATATGATGCTGCGCGCGCTGCTGGTCCGGCTCGCGGCTGACGATCACGTACTGCTCGTGACCCTTCATCACATCGCGTCGGATGGATGGTCGCTCGAGGTCCTCACCCGGGAGCTCAGTGAACTCTACAGCGCCCATGTCGAAGGGCGCCCCGCCACATTGTCGCCCCTGCCCATCCAGTACGGCGACTACGCAACCTGGCAGCGGCACTGGCTGCAGGGCCCGGAATTGCGCACACAGCTCGCCTACTGGACCGAGCACCTGGCCGGAATGCCGCCCACGCTGCAGCTCCCCACCGATCGGCCGCGCCCGGCGATCCTCAACCACGAGGGCGCCCAAGCAACAATGGTGCTGCCACGTGACCTCGCCGACGCCCTCAAGGCGTTGAGCCGGCGCGAGCGCGTAACGCTGTTCATGACCCTCTTGACCGCCTTTCAAACCCTGGTGCAGCGCTATGCGGGGATCGAGGATGTGGTGGTCGGTACGGCCGTCGCCGGCCGGCGCCGGGTCGAAACGGAAGCCCTCATCGGCTTCTTCGTCAACACACTCCCACTGCGCACCGACCTCTCCGGCGATCCTACGTTCCACGAAGCCTTGGCCCGCGTCCGCGACGTCGTGTTGGGCGCCTTCGACCACCAGGATCTCCCCTTCGACAAACTCGTCGAGGAATTGCGCCCCGAGCGCAGTTTGAGCTGGATGCCCCTCGTCCAGGTCATGTTCACTCTCCAGAACCCAGACCAAGCCGGCCTGGCAATCCCAGGGGTCAAGGCGACCCGGATAGACGTGGACACGCAGACCGCACAGTTCGATCTCTCCGCGGCGCTCACGGAGAACTCCCAGGGCCTCTGCGTGAAGCTCATCTACAGCACAGATCTGTACGACGCCACCACAATCCAACGCATCCTCGGCCATTATGAGATGCTGCTCCGCGGCGCCGTCGCCGATCCGCAGCAGCGCCTCTCCCAGCTCCCCCTCCTCACGCCCGCCGAACGCCACCAGCTCCTCGTCGAGTGGAATGCGACGGAGGCCCCCCTCCCCGACCAGTGCGTCCCTGCGCTCTTTGAAGCCCAGGTCCAGCGCACCCCCGACGCCGTCGCGGTGAGCCTCGAGGGCCGGAGCCTGACTTATCACAGCCTCAACGAACGTGCCAACCAGCTGGCCCGCTTCCTCCAAAAGCGCGGCGTGGGCCCCGAGGTCCTCGTCGGCCTCTGCCTGGAACGCTCCCTCGAGATGATCGTCGGCCTGCTCGGCATCCTCAAGGCCGGAGGCGCCTACGTGCCCCTCGATCCCGCCGACCCGCCGAGCCGGCTGGCCTTCATGCTGCGGGATGCGCGGGTCTCCGTGCTCGTCACTCACCGCGATCTGCTGCGACGCTTCCCCGACACAGACGTTCCCGCGGTGTGCCTGGATGACGAGTGGCCCGCGATCGCCCAGGAGGCCGGGCACGATCTGCCCTCCCCTGCCGCAGCCGACCATCTGGCGTACGTCATCTACACCTCCGGATCGACCGGCACGCCGAAGGGCGTCATGGTCACCCATGGCGCCGTCGCCAATCTCATGGCGTGGCGACGACTAAACGTGCCGATAAGCGCAAGAGATGTGGTCCTGCAGCGCAGCCCGATTACGTTTGATGCTTCGGTGAACGACATCCTCCAGCCCCTGCTGGCTGGCGCAAAGCTCGTGCTGCTCCCGCCGGACCGGCACCGCGACTCCCGGACTTTGATCGAGACCATTCGCGTGCAGCGGGTGTCTTGGATCGCTCTCGTGCCAAGCCTGATGCAGGCGATGGTCGAGGAGTCCGATCTCGAGGCCTGCACATCACTGCGGCGTGTGACGTGTGGCGGAGAAGCGTGGTCGTGGAACCTGCTGCGGCGGTTCCAGGCGCGTCTCGACGTGGACGTCGCCAACGTTTACGGTCCCACCGAGGCGACCGTGAACGCGACATCCTATCCCGCGACAAGCGCGCGGGCCGTGGAACACGGCGAGACCGTCCCGATTGGACGCCCAATGGCCAACGCCCAGCTGTATATCCTCGATCCGCACATGCAGCCCGTGCCCGTCGGGGTCCCCGGTGAACTGTACATCGGCGGCGCCGGCCTCGCCCGCGGCTACCTCGGCCGCCCCGAACTCACGGCGGAACGGTTCGTGCCCAACCCCTTCTCCGCCCACCCCGGCGCGCGATTGTACAAAACGGGCGATCGCGTCCGCTACCTGCCCGACGGCAACGTCGAGTACCTAGGACGCCTCGACTACCAGGTCAAGCTCCGCGGCTTCCGCATTGAACTGGGCGAAATCGAAACCGTGCTCCGCGACCACCCAGAGGTCCGGGACGCCGTCGTCGTGCTCCGCGAGACGACGCCCGGCGACAAACGCCTCGCCGCTTATCTCGTCCCGCGTCCGAACGCGACTCCCACCCCGGACGGGCTGCGGCACTTCCTGCAGGCGAAACTCCCCGAGTACATGGTCCCATCGGCGTTCGTCCTGCTGCCCGCCCTCCCGCTCACCTCCAGCGGCAAAGTGGATCGCCAGAGCCTGCCGGCGCCCGACCCCGCGCGCCCGGCCGGCGGCGACTACGCACCCCCCCGCGACGCCATAGAGCGTCAGTTGGTCCAGATGTGGGAGAAACTGCTCGGCGTCCATCCTGTCGGCGTCACGGACAACTTCTTCGACCTGGGCGGCCACTCGCTGCTGGCCGGCCGCCTCCTCGTACGGCTCCGCGCCACCTTTCAGGTCGACGTCACCATGCGTGCCCTCTTCGCGACCCCCACCATCGCCGGTCTGGCCGAGGCCGTCATCCAGGGGGCCGTCGAGGGCGCAGAGGCCGAGGCGATCCGTCACGCACTCGAAGAACTGCACGAGCTTTCCGACGAAGACGCGCGGCGGCTGGTTGGCGATGCCTGACATTGCATGTCCGTTGTCCTTCGCCCAACAACGGCTGTGGTTCCATCACCAATTGGAGCCCAACAGCGGCATCTACCATATCCCCACAGCCGCGCGGCTGCGGGGCCCTCTCCACGTTCAGGCCCTGAGCGAGGCACTCAACGCCGTCGTCGCCCGCCATGAGGCGTTGCGGACCACCTTCCACCTTCAGGGGGAGGAGCCCGTGCAGGCGGTCGCCGAGCGGGGAACCGTCGCCCTCCCGCTCCTGGATCTGGCGGGGTTGCCGGACACCGAGCGCGAGGGGAGGCTCGACGATACACTCCGCGCCGAGGCCCGCCGCCCGTTTGATTTGTCCCGAGATATGATGCTGCGCGCGCTGCTGGTCCGGCTCGCGGCTGACGATCACGTACTGCTCGTAACCCTCCATCACATCGCCGCCGATGGATGGTCGCTCGAGGTCCTCACCCGGGAGCTCAGTGAACTCTACAGCGCCCACGTCGAAGGGCGCCCCGCCGCGTTGCCGCCCCTGCCCATCCAGTACGGCGACTACGCAATCTGGCAGCGTGCCGAGCTTACGAGCGAAGCGTTTCGGACGCAACTTGCGTACTGGACGGCGCATCTGGCGGGGATGCCGCCCACGCTCCAACTCCCTACCGCTAGGCCGCGGCCGAGCGTCCAAACCTACCGGGGCGCGCAGCAAACGCGTGTGCTGTCACCAACGCTGGGCGCCGGCCTTGACGCGCTCAGCCGGCGCGAACGCGTGACGCTGTTCATCACCCTCTTGACCGCCTTTCTGACCCTGCTGCAGCGTTATGCCGGCACTGACGATGTCGTGGTCGGTACCCCCGTCGCCGGCCGGCGCCGGGTCGAGACGGAACCGCTCATCGGCTTCTTCGTCAACACGCTCCCGCTGCGCACCGACCTCTCCGGCGATCCCACGTTTCACGAAGCCTTGGCCCGCGTCCGCGACGTCGCGTTGGGCGCCTTCGACCACCAGGATCTCCCCTTCGACAAACTCGTCGAGGAATTACGGCCCGAGCGGAGTTTGAGCTGGACGCCCCTCGTCCAGGTGATGTTCACCGTGGATGGCGAAAGACAGGCCGCCCTTGAGTTGCCGGGCCTCGCCGTCAACTCGTTGTCCATCGACCTGGACGTCGCCAAGTTTGACCTCACTGCGGTGGTGCGTGATGAACCGCAGGGGTTGCGCATAACGTTGGACTACAACGCCGACCTCTACGACGAGGGTATGATCCGGCGGATGTTGGGCCACTACGAAACGCTGCTCCAAGGAGTCGTAGCGAATCCCGAGGAGCGGCTTTCTGAACTCCCGCTCCTGGCCGACGCCGAACGCCATCAACTCGTCGTGGAGCGCAATGCCACACGAGTGCCGTTTCCGCAGGAAGAGAGCATCGCCTCGCTCTTTGAGGCCAAGGCGGCACGCACGCCGGAAGCCGTAGCCGTCATCTACGAGGGCGAATCTCTCACCTATCAGGAACTCAACCGGCGCGCCAATCAATTGGCGCACTACCTCCGCAGGCTCGGCGTGCGGCCGGAAGTGGCGGTGGGCATCTGTCTCGAGCCGTCGCTCGAGCTGATCGTGGGCCTGCTCGGCATTCTGAAGGCCGGCGGGGCCTATGTCCCGTTGGACCCGGCATACCCGAAAGAGCGGCTTGCGTTCATGCAGGAGGACGCGCAGGTGACGGCGCTCGTGACGCGCCGGGAGTTGGCCGAAAGGCTGCCCGCGGTGACGGTGCCGCTGGTGCTCCTGGACGCGAGTCCGGCGGCAGGCGAGGCCGCGGACGACCCGCCCTGCTCAACGAACGGTGAACACCTGGCCTACCTGATGTACACTTCCGGCTCGACGGGGCGGCCCAAGGCCGTCGCGGTTCCGCACCGCGCCATCAGCCGTCTGGTGTTGCACACCAATTACGTCACGATCACGTCCGCGGATGTCGTGGCGCAGGCTTCGAACGCGTCGTTCGATGCGGCCACGTTCGAGATATGGGGCGCGCTCTTAAACGGCGCGCGGCTCGTTGTGATTCCAAGAGACGTCGTGCTGTCGCCCACGGCGTTCCACGCGGCCCTGGACCGGCACGGGGTCACGATCTTGTTCTTGACCACGGCACTGTTCAACCTGATGGCCCGGGAGCTGCCGTCGACGTTTCGAAGGCTGCGCACGCTGCTGTTTGGTGGAGAAACCGCGGAGCCCCGCTGGGTCGCGGAGGTGCTTGCGCGCGGAGCGCCGGAACGCCTGCTGCACGTCTACGGCCCCACAGAAGCGACGACGTTCGCCTGCTGGTACCGGGTGGAGAACGTTCCCGAGGGTGCGACGACCATACCGATCGGCGGACCCATCAGCAATACCGAGGTCTACGTGCTTGACCGGCGTCACCGTCCTGTGCCCATCGGGGTACCGGGTGAACTGCACATCGGCGGGCCCGGCGTCGCGCGAGGCTATCACCGGCGCGCCGATCTGACGGCTGAGAAGTTCATCCCCGATCCGTTTCGCGACGTACCCGGCGCGCGGCTCTACAAGACGGGAGACCTCGTGCGCTACCTTGCCGACGGCACCATCGAGTTCCTGGGCCGGTTGGACGCGCAGGTCAAGATTCGGGGCCACCGCATCGAACCCGGTGAGATCGAAGCGGCCCTACGTCTGCACCCTGCGGTGCGCGAGGTCATCGTCTTGCCTCGGGAAGACGTGCCGGGCAACAGATACCTCGTGGCGTATCTCGTGGTCTCGCAGAAGGCCAGCGTGACGGTCGCCGGCCTGCGCGAGTTCCTCCGGCTGCGTCTCCCCAGCTACATGCTCCCGGCGCACTTCGTGCCGCTCCACACGCTGCCGCTCACTCCAAACGGCAAAGTGGACCGCGAGCGGCTGCCGGCGCCGGCGATCGGGCCGGACCGGCGCGGGGGTGACCGTGACCCGGCTGATGCGGCGGCGCAAAATGCCGCGCAACGGTCGCTCGTGGAAATCTGGGAGCAAGTTCTCGAGATACGGCCCGTTGGCATCCACGACAACTTCTTCGATTTGGGCGGCCACTCGCTGTTGGCGGCGCGCCTCGTTGCCCGCATCAAGACGGCGCTGGGGAAGGAACTTCCGGTCTCGGCGATTTTCCAGGCTCCCACCGTTGAGGAACTGGCGTGTCTGGTCCGCCAGGACGTACGCCCCGCGTCCCCATCGATGGTGGTGCCGCTTCAAGTCAAAGGCACACAAACACCGCTCTTCTGCATTGGCTGCCCGGCGCCGTTCGTCCGTTACTTAAGTGTGCACTTGGGCTTCGACCAACCCTGTTACGCGTTGGCGCCGCACGGTTTCGACGGCAGACGCGCACCCTCCACCGTCGAGCAAATGGCCGCCGAATATCTCACGGAGATCCGTTCGTACCAGCCTACGGGCCCGTATTATCTGGTTGGTTTTTCTTTCGGCGGCATGGCGGCATTTGAGGTGGCGCAACAGGCGCAGGCGCAGGGAGAAGAAATCGGCCTCTTGATCCTCCTGGATCCCACGACGCCGGCTTCGGAGCAACCACCGCGTTCCCGACCGGACGTCGCCCCCTCCCCGGCGGGCACCGCGCCTTTCCGGGATCATGTACGCCGCCACTGGACCCGCCTCCGGGCGTTGGGATTTGCCGAAAAACTAGGCTACGCGCGCGGCCGGCTGGCCGCCAAGGCAGCCGCAAAGATGGAGGGCTCGATCGGGCGAGCGCTGATGAAGGTCATGTGTCTGTCGTATCTCGGTACCGGACGGCGTGTCCCACCGCGTCTTCGACCATTTTACTTTGTGAACGCCAGCCGTGAGGCGGCGCGACGCTACACGCCGCGGATGCACCGCGGCCGGGCCGTCCTGTTCGTCGCCGAGCAGTACGCGCGTGACGTGCAGCGCGCGTGGGGACCGTGCATCGCGGACGGAATGGAGACGCACGTCGTCGACGCAGATCATTTCGGGATGTTGAGCGAACCGCATGCGCAAACGGTGGTTGAGCGGTTGAGCGCCTACCTGCACACGGCGCAGTCGGCGGCCGGCGATGGGACGGAGGCCGGACGGACCTTTCACGCACCCAGCGGGCACCCGCAGCCGGCTTCGACGCCGTCTGGGTGAGTGGCCGCGCATGACTGCGTTCTCCGGCGCCGGTGTATCGCACGTGCGTGTCCCCAGTCCTCCTCCGGGGTTTGTGGAATTCCGGCTAGAGGAGCTCGATCAAGCCATCCCCGCGCGGTTTGAGCAACAAGTCGCGCGATTTCCCGACCGGGCCGCCGTACAGGCCGGGGGCCGCACGCTTACGTACCACGGCTTGAACCATGCGGCCAACCGCGTTGCGCGGGCGATTCTCGCCGAGCGGGGAACCGCCGGAGAACCCGTGGTTCTCGTGGTTGCGCATCCCGCGGCCGCGGTCACCGGAATTCTCGGAATTCTGAAGGCCGGAAAGACCGTCGTACCGGTGGAGGCCTCGTACCCCGCGACCCGGCTGGCGCGTATCGTCGAGCACTCGGAGGCTCGGACGCTCGTGGTCGACGGCGCGATGCGAACAGTCGCCCGATCGCTGTCGATCCGGCACCGAGGGGTGATCGACATCGATGCGCTCGAGGGCGTCTCCGGCGACAATATCGGGCTGCCGATTTCGCCGAGCGCAATCGAGCGGATCGTCTACACGTCGGGTTCGACCGGGCACCCCAAGGGCGTCTTTCGGACACACCGCGCGGCGATGCACACCATCATGCTCTTCACGAACTCCATATGCGTGTGCCCGGATGACCGTTTGCTGCTGCTCTTCAGCCACACGCATGGCGCCGGGCTCAACGGCCTCTTTACCGCGCTCCTGAACGGCGCGGGCGTCGTCCTGTTCGACGCCAGACGCGACGGGCTGGCCGAGTTGGCGGACGTGATGTCGCGCGACGTTATCACACTCTACTACTCCGTCCCGACAGTCTTTCGCACGTTCGCAGAGAGTCTGCCCCCCGGCGCGCGATTTCCGTCGCTGCGCCTCATCGATCTATCCGGCGAGCCCGTTTCCCGGCACGACGTTGACCTCTATCGGAGGATTGCCCCCCCACAGTGCGTCCTCCGCAATCATCTCGGCAGCTCCGAGGCGGGATTCCACCGCTGGTACTTCCTCGACAAGCAGACGGAGATCGACGGCGGAGTGGTGCCGGCCGGTTACGCCGTTCCTACAGTCACCACCACGGTGGTGGATGACGATGGGCACGAAGTCGAATGCGGCGAGATCGGGGAAATTGCGGTGCAGAGCCAGTACCTCGAGTGTGGCTATTGGCGGGACCCCGAACTGACGCGGCGGGTCTTCACGCCGGTCACCGGGCGCCACGGTGCGCGCATGTACCGGACTGGCGACCTCGGACGCATGCTCGCCGACGGCTGCCTCGTATGCCTTGGACGCAAGGACTCGCAGATTAAGATCCGCGGGCATCGCGTCGAACCGGCGGAAACCGAAGCGGCGCTGCGAGGGCACCCAGCCGTCAAGGACGCCGCCGTGGCGGGCCGCGCCGATCCGGCGTCCGGCGATGTGCGCCTCGTGGCTTATGTGGTGCCGCACGGGCTGCCGCCGAGCGCGGTCGAGCTGCGGGACGCCATCCTCGGCATCCTGCCACAATATATGGCACCCGCGGCATTCGTTTTCTTGGAGACGCTCCCCACGCTTCCGAACGGCAAGGTCGATTACCGCGCCCTGCCCGCTCCCGCCTGGGACGGTGCGCGCCGGCGCGACGATGCCGTTCCGCCGCGCACTCTGGAGCGGCGGCTCGCTCAAATCTGGGAAAACGTTCTCGGCATTGGGTACGTCGCGCCCGGCGATAACTTCTTCGAGCTCGGCGGAGACTCTCTTACCGCCGCGCGCATACTCCACCGGATCGAAGAGACGTGGGGACGCCGCCTGCGGCTGTCCACCTTCTTGAAGGATGCGACGGTTGAACATCTCGCCGACTTGGTACGGGACGTTCATCCGCCCTCGAGTGCCGGCGAGTAGAGGCAAATCACGGAATAACTAAGCGCTCCGGGGAGCGAGACGGAGTGCTGTGGACCGGAATGCCGAGCCTACTCCCCGAAGCCTGATGTCGCGGATCGCGGCGGAACGCTCGCCGCCGCTCAGATTGGAGCGCCGCTCGGGGTCATGGTGGGGTTGATCGTGTGCCGGACGCCCTTCGCGATCATCATGGCTTGTCCGCGATCGCGGATGTCCAACTTGCGGAAGAGGTTCTTGAGGTGGAATTTGACCGTGTTTTCCGAAATCCAGCAGCGGGCGGCAATTTCCCCGTTCGTTTGCCCCTCGGCGAGATAGCCGAGGATCTCCATTTCCCGCCCGGTGAGCTCGATGTTCCTGCGCGGCGCGTCAGGCTTGCTCAACCGCATCAACTGCACGAGCGCGTCGGCCGCTTGTTCGAGACGGAGGGCGATGTCGTTGAGGGCGTCTCCCAGTTCAACACCTTGTTCGTGCGTAAGCCCGTTGTGCCCGTTGGCGAGCATTTCGCTCACCTGCGTGAGAATGACCATGCTATCCTTGACACTCACCAAGCTCCCCCCGCTCCCCCAGCAGGTTTTTGCGTGCACCGTCCGCGTCGCGCAAACAACGCGCTTAACGTTTGGCATCTTCGAGTTACGGCGGTGTCGGGGACTGCCCCTCCGATCGTTCGGAGTTGTCCCATCGATCGTTGTGAGGTATCGAAGGGTACGAACGGCCGGGTGAAAACCACTTCCGGCCGCGTCCCTTTGATTTGATTTATCCTTTCGAGGGCTCGCTAAGTTCGCGGCGATAATCTTAGGGCAAAACCTCCGAAAACTTGCCGAACTCGCCGCCCGCTGACGCCCAACCTACCCGTGCGGCAGACAGACATTGGGGGACTTGACGAAGCCGGCGGGCAGTTGATCGGCAATGTGGACCCAGTCGCCCACATGCGTTTCGCTGCTTGCCACGGCCCCCACCGCCACTTCGAGAGCGGAGTGCGCCGTCGGCACCCACCAGATCACGTTCCCCGGGGCAACGCGCTCGTAGATACGCACCACCCGCAGTTCACGGTTGAGGAACACGACGTCGATCGACGCCCTCATCCCCATCGTTTGTACTCCTCTGCAGGGGACAAGCCACAGGCCGTCGCCCAGCGACAGCTTGCGGCGTCCGTAGAGCCCCAAGAGCCGGGCGCGGAAGCCGGCCGCCCGATGGATATCGACGCCGAGAAAAGTCCCGCGTGTCCGGTTCACCACGTACACGGCCGCACCAATTAGGGGTTGAGCTGCTCCGGATCGGGCAGCGGCGGCACCGCCGGCGCGGTCGAAGCCGGCCGGACGATACTCGGCGCCACGAAGATCACGAGCTCGCTTTCGCCTCTCTGGAATGTCGTGCTGCGAAACAACGCGCCGAGAATTGGAATGTCCCCGAGGAGCGGCAGCTTGGTGATCACCTTGGAGTCGGTGCGTTGAAGCAGTCCGCCGATGGCGAGAAACTGCCCGGGCTGCATCGCGACCGAGGTTTCCGCGCGGCGCGTCTGTATGGCGGGGATTCTGAATCCGTTCGCGACAATCGCATCCGCGAAGTCGAGGGCGCTCACCTCCGTCAGCAGGTCCAGGGTGATCGGCGCCCCGGGCTGGGCGATTGGTTTGAACTCGAGCTTCACACCGAAGTCCTGGTACGTGATGGTGGTCTGCCCGTTCGTGGTCACAGTCGGGATGGGGATTTGTCCACCGACCAGCATCCTGGCCGCGTGTCCGTCCATGACCACGAGCCGTGGGTTCGTGAGGATTCGGGCGGCGTTGCGTGTTTCCAGATAATGCAGTTGCGCGATCAGGGTATCCAGTTCGGTCGCGACCGCGTTCGGGGAGGTAAACAGCCCGAAATTGACGATCCCGGGCGTTCCAAGGAAGGGGCTGTTCGGCGCCCCGCCTCCGTACTGCACCCCGAGATCGTTGATCGCCGTGCGGTTGATCTCTGCGACCACCGTAGCGATCTGGATCTCCACGGGGTTCCGGACACGCACGGTCATGACGACGTTTTTAAAGTACGTCTTCGCGACCGACTCGATCTTCGCCGCATCGTAGGCCGTTTCCACGAGGCCGTCGATGCGGGCCGTATCGGGACTGGTGACCGTGATCGTCACCGGATAACCGCGGAGTTCCGTCGCGAGCTCCTGCCCGGCCACCTGCCCGGGCGCCGGGCTCGGCTCCTGGACGGTGAGGCGGTTCAGGACCTGCTTGCCGAAGCCCGAGGCGATCCGCTCGGCCTGGGCCTTGGCGGCGTCCGTGCGCACGGATCCGTCCAGGACCACGAGGTCGGCGACCACCTGCGCCCGGACGTCCGGCTCTCCCAGGACATCTCTCAGCGTTTTCGTCAGGTCGGCGCCGCTTATCGGGACAACGACCACGTGGTAGTCGCTGCGCCCCACGCTGCTCCACAGACTGAGCGTGGTGTCGCCGACGTGTTTGCCGATGACCATCACCTCGTTCCTCGTGATCACGTTGACATCGGCGATGTCCGGCGCGGCGATCACAACGCGCTGTAGGTTCACGACGGTCAGCAACTGGCCGTGGTTCAGCGGCACCACGAGCGCCGGCGCGGCCTGCGCCTGCACATTCGGCACCGCGACCGCCGCGGTGGCGAGGAGTGTGAACACCGCGCCGATTAGTCGAGCTCCACGCACGTACGACATGTTGTCCCTCCCGATTACTTACGTGCCGGGTTGCAAATCATTGCTGGCCCGGGCTCGGCGGGGCGCCAAAGCCGGGGCCATTCGATGTCATGAACTGCGTGTAAATTCTGACGAAGCCGGGGCCGGCCACGACGACGAACAGGGCCGGCAGAATCAGGAAGATGAGAGGGAACAACATCTTCACGGGCGCCTTGTAGGCGCGCTCCTCGATGCGCTGGCGTCGCCGCGTCCGCGCCTCGTCAGCCTGCGCGCGCAGCACCTGCGCGATGTTCACGCCGAACTCCATCGCGCGCACGAGCGTCGTGGTGAACGACACGAGGTCTTCCACCCCGGTCCGGGTGCCGATCGCCCTCATCGCGGCCTGGCGCTCTCCGCCGAGGGCGACCTCGTCCAGGTAGATCCGGATCTCCTCGGCGGTCGGCCCGCCCCGCCTCGCGGTCACGGTCTCGAGGGCCTGGTCCAGTCCGAGCCCCGCTTCCACGGTCACGGTCAAGAGATCGAGCGTCTCCGGCAGATCCCGGACGATCCGCGCCTGCCGGCGCCGGATGGCCCCACGGAGTTTGAGCTCCGGCCACAGGTAGCCGAACAGGCCGGCCGCGATCGCGAACAGCAGCGGCTCGCCAAAGGGCGCGCGCCGGGTCAAGGCCAGCGCCAGCATACCCACGGCCGCTCCGCGCAACCACTTCCAGCCGATCCAGGCGAGGGGGTCGGTGATCCGATCGCCGGCCCGCGCCAGGTTCGCCCGCACCCCGGCGAGCGACCCGGCCGGGGTGAGCCTCATCACGACCTTGGCGACGGTACGCCCGATTGGCATCACCGCCCGCTGCGAAAACGGCAATGCCAGGGTGGCTTCGCGGACCATTCCCGGCCCGCCGAGCTCCTGCAGCCGGGCGGCCACGAGCTGCTTTTCCGGCGACCGTTGCAGGAGCGCGGTCACCGCGACCAGGACGGTGCCGAACACAAGCGCCGCGATTGCGAGCTGCATCATCGCCGCTCCCTAAACCTCGATGGCCCCGATGCGCCGAATCACATAGATGCCCAGCAGCTGCATGCATACCGAGACCGCAAGCATGCCGTGCCCGATCGCGGTCGTCAGCAGGAAGCTCGAGTACGCCCGCATGCCCACCAGCAGCACCACCATCAGCACCGGCGGAATCGCAACCACGATCACGGACGAGATGCGCTGCTGTGCCGTGAGCACGCGGATGAAGTTCTTCAGCTTGACGCGCTCACGTATGGTCGCGGTGACTTGATCCAAGAGCTCAGAGAGGTTGCCGCCCACCTGCCGGTTGATCAACATCCCGGCGAGGGCCAGATCGAAGTCGGCGCTGCGCATTCGCGCCGCGATGTTCATGAGGGCCTCGTCGATGCCCAAGCCGAGGTTCATCTCGCGCTGCGCCCGCGAGAATTCGGCCGAGATCGGGTAGGGATGATCGGCGGCCACGATGGCCATCCCCTGATTCAGCCCGAGGCCCACCCGGAGCGCGCCCGCGATGGCCTGGAGGGCATCGGGCAGCTGGCGGTTGAACGCCTCGCGGCGCCGGCTGCGCTTGACGAGCATCCACAAAACGGGCCCGCCCGCGCCGACGAGCCCCGCCGGCACGACGATCAACTCGTTGTGGGTGGCCGCAAGACCGGCGACGCACGCCCCGAGCGCCGTCACCGCCGCGATCAACATGAACTCAAACGGCTTGATCGGCGCGTCCGCCTCGTCAAGCAGCCGGTCGACATGACGGGCAACGTTCAGACGGTCCAACGCGCGGTCGACCGCGGGGATGCCGCTCCACCGCGTGTGGGCGCGCCACGCCATCTGCGGGACGGGGCGCACAAATCCTTTGAGCCGTTCGGCGGTGACGAGTCCCGGCGCCATGAAGCGGCCGAGCACAAGGCCGGCAACCCACAGGCTGCACAGGAACACGAGCGCCGCGGCGGCCCATATCATCGGCGTGTCACCGTAGGAAGATCGCGACGGGCAGGTCCACGCCCGCGGGCTTCAACCGGTCGTAGAACCGGGGCCGGATGCCGGCAAACAGATGCCGCCCCCGTACCCGGCCGTCGGGCTCGATGCCCTCTTGGGCAAAGGTGGCGACGTCCTGCATGGTGATGATGTCACCCTCCATCCCCGTCACCTCGGCGACCTTGGCCACGCGCCGCACGCCGTCGGAGTAGCGCTGCGTATGGACCAAGACGTGGATCGCGGACGCGATCTGCTCCCGGATGGCCCGCGTCGGCAACTCGAGCCCCGCCATCAGCACCATCGTCTCGACCCGCGCCAGCCCGTCGCGGGGCGAGTTGGCGTGCGCGGTCGTGAGGCTCCCCTCATGCCCTGTGTTCAGCGCCTGCAGCATGTCCAGGGCCTCCCCGCCGCGCACCTCGCCCACGAGGATCCGGTCGGGCCGCATTCGCAGCGCATTTCGCACGAGATCGCGCGTCGTCACCTGGCCGCGCCCCTCGATGTTCGCCGGGCGGGTCTCGAGGCGCACCCAATGCTCGTGCTTGAGCTGGAGCTCCGCCGCGTCCTCGATCGTGACGATCCGCTCGCCGAGCGGAATGAACATGCTGAGCACGTTGAGCAGGGTCGTCTTGCCGGCGCCGGTACCGCCCGTCACGAGCACGTTGAGCTTGGCCTGGACGCACGCCCGCAGCACGTCCCGGATCTCCGGCGTCATGGTGCCGAAGGCAATGAGGTCCTCGTCGAGGTAGGCCTCGCGCGCGAATTTCCGGATCGTGAGGCACGGCCCGTTGAGGGCCAGCGGCGGAATGATGGCGTTGACCCGCGACCCGTCAGGCAGGCGCGCATCGACGTAGGGCTGTCCCTCATCGATCCGCCGGCCCACCTCGGAGACGATCTTCTCGATGATCCGCATCACGTGCTGATCGTCGCGGAACCGAATCCCCGTGGAGAACAGCTTGCCGGCCTGCTCGGCGAACACGGCGTTGGGCCCGTTGACCATGATCTCGGTGATGCGCGAATCTTGTACGAGCGACTCGATCGGCCCGTACCCCATCGCTTCGTTGACGATGTCGGTGACCAGTTTGGCGCGGTCCCCGCGGGTGAGCAGATCCGTCCCCGTGTCGAGAATCCGGGCCACTTCCCGCTCGACTTCCTCGCGAGTCCAGGTGTTGTTGCGGCGCCCAAGCTCCTCGACCAGGCGGCGGTGAAGATCGTTCTTCAAGACCTGGTGCTGCTCGGTCCACCCGTTGCGTTCGGAGAGCTCGTCAATCCGTCTACGCAGTGACATGGTCGATCCTCCCGACGTAGGCCGCGACCGTTTCCGCTAGCGCGCTGATCCGCTGCGCAAACGGCGCGCCCGGGTCGCCCCCCATCACGGGCACGCCGCTGTTGGCCGACGCCGGCACGCGGTCGTCGCTCGGCAGGAGCGCCGCGAATTTCAGGCTCAGCGCCTTTTCCACGTCGCGCTGGGAGAGCGAGGGGCGGCCGTTCACGGCGTTGGCAACGAGCAGCAGGTTTTGGGGGGGGAAGCGTATCTGCGCCAGCACCTCGAGCAACTGACTCGTGTCTTTGAGACACACCACATCGAGCGTGGTGAGCACCACTGCCAGATCGACGACCTCGAGCGCCGCCAGCATCACCTCGAACGAGGAGACGCTGACGTCGACCACCACGAGATCGTACAACCCCTGGAGGACGCCGATGATCTCCCGGAACCGTTCGGGCGGTATCTCTTCCGCAATCGCGGTGCGAGGCGGCGCGGCCAGGACCTCGACTCCGCTCTCGTGGCGGTGCAGGAACCGCTCGGCGATTTCGGCCGAGAGCGCCTCGTTCATGTCGCGGATGGTCCGCTCCGGCCGAATGTTCATCAGCGTGGCCACATCGCCGAAATACAGATCGCCGTCGACCAGCGCCACCTTCGCGTCCAGCAGCTTCTTGAGCGCAATGGCCAGGTTGACGGCCACGGTGGTCTTGCCGACGCCGCCCTTGCCCGACATCACGGCGAGGACGAGGCCGCGGCGGGTTCCCACCACATCGCCCAGGTCACCCGCCTGGTCCAGCACATGCAGTATCGCGGCTTCATCGAGCGGCGCACGGAGGCAGTCGCGCGCACCCGCGCGCATCGCGTGCCGGAGGTCGTCCGCCGAGACCGGCTGGGACGATACCAGCACGATGTACATCCCGGGATAGCGCCGCGAGAACTGCGCCGCCAGCTCGTACCCGTTGGCCGCTCCGATCCTCGCCGCCAGAAACAGCAGCTGCGGCGCCCGGTATGCGATCGCGTCGGCGAGCGCCTCCGCCCGGGCGACCTCGGCGACCACGCGCGTGCCGGGGCGCTGCGAGATGGCGCTTTGGATCTGGCGATGAAGCGCCGAATCCTCGCTTGCGACGACGATACGGAGAATCGATGCCATAGCGGCGCCCTTGGCTCAGGCGGCCTTCTTAGAATTGCACCGTCTGTTTTTGGGTCGACCGCCAGATCTCGATGGTCACGGGCGTCGGCGCCGCGACCCGGGGCGCCGGGAGCGGTGGGACACGCGGCAGGCTCGGGGCGGCCGCCGCCACGGCCGGGCTGGGCGGCGTCGCGCCGCCGAGCGCGCTCGCGGTGGTCTGGCCGCGCGTGGTGGCCAGACTGCTGGTGCCGGCGGGCCGCAGGGCAAGGCGGACCTTCCCGTTGTTGTCGATCTGTGTAAAGGCCTCGACCTGCTCCGGGGTGAGGGCGAGCGTCACAGAGCTGGTCACCTTCGGAGCCTGACCCGGTTTCTGATCCGCCTGCTGCGCGGCGGCAAGCACGAGGATGTTCTGGAGAAAGATGCGCGACATTTCCGTTCCGCCGGTGGTCACGGTGCCGACCACGTCGACACGGTCGCCCGGCGAAATGAAGCCCGCCACATCGACAACCTCGTTGACGGCGAGCGTGACCGCGCGCAGGCCCGCCGGCACGACGTAGGAGAGACTCGAGCCGACGTTTGCCGTGGCGACCATGTCGGACAGCACCTGCTGCCCTTCGAAGATCGTAGTCACGGCAACGCGATTGACGGCGTCGTCCACGCGGCTGAGCGCCCTGGGATGCACGCCGGCCGCCGCGAGGCGGCGGACCTCGACGTCGGCCCGTCCAATGATGCTCCGGGTCGGAATGGTCCGCTTCGCCACGAGGACGGCGGCCATCGGCACCGACGGCGGGACCACGGCGCGGCGCTGGAGCGTCTGCAGGTAGCCGACGACGACGGCGGTCGTGACCAGTGCGAGGATCACGGCAAGCGCCGGGAGCACCAATTTACGCTGGTTCATCGTCTCTCTCCCCTCGGGTCCGATGCCGTCACTGCTGCGACCTCATGCTCGACAGCCCGACCAGGTTGATCGTGGATGAGTAGTTGCCGGTCCCGAAGAACGGGATCGCCCCCGTGATGGGCGCGATCGTCTGCACCTGGTAGGTGACCCAGATCTGCACGACGTGGTCGCCCGTCGTGCTGGTGCCGTTATCCGTGTACCGCCAGATGCCGACACACAACGTCGCCGCGGAACAACTACACGCGTGGGCCGCCGGCGTCGACGCCGTACCGCCCGTGGGCGTGCATTGCTGGCTCGCCGGCAGCGCCGTATTGGGCCAGAGCAGGAACTGCGCGGTCGTTGCGACGCGGCTCACGATGTTCGCGTCGACGGAACAGGTGGACGTCGTCTGGGTATTCCCGCACCACGTCTGCGTGATCGCAAACCGGGCGCCCTCCCGGGCGCCGTTTGTGACGATGACCCACGAGCCGAACACGCGCCCGAACTCGAGCGTGAGGAAGACCAGCACCAGGAGCAGCGGCGCGAGCACAATCAGCTCGATCGTCGACTGGCCTCGCGCGCATGCCACAGGTCGTACTCTGCCGGCACGATAGGCCTCCCGTGGCGCCGGATGGCCCGCGCCGCGACCGCGCTCCCCGGTGTCGGACATTACGGCGCGTTCTGACCGGCAATCCACGTGCTGATTGTGGCGACCGCGCCGCTCAGCACGCCCTGCAGCGCGTACGCGGACACGATCAGGAACAGCACCACGCCCAGAATCAACAGCACATACTCAACCGTACCCTGGCCGCGCTCGTCTCGATGCAGCAGCCCTACGAGCCATGCGTGGAACAACGCCATCAACCACATGCCACCCTCCTGCGCGGAACGTTGCGATCCGTCTTACGGTGCGTTCTGGCCTGCCATCCAGGTACTGATCTTGACGATGGCTCCGCTCAGGACGTTCTGGAGCGCGAGCGCGGAGACGATCAGGAAGAGCACGACGCCGAGAATCAACAGCACGTACTCGACCGTGCCCTGGCCCCGCTCGTCCCGACGCAGGAGACCGGTAAACCACGCGTGCATGAACGCGATCAGATGCATAACCCTCCCCCTTTCCGGACTTCTCCGGTTGCCGAATGGGTTGCGGGTCTGACAATACCGGCGGAATGACGCCCGCGGTACTACCCGGCAGGGGTAGGTTTAGAGTAGGATTGTCGAACTCGAGAGCGTTACGGCAGGCGAAGGGCCAGCAACGTGTTGTTCACGACGATGGCAAAGTACACCAATACGATGATGCGCGTGGCAACGAGCAAGCGCGCCGGGGCCGGACGGCCGCGGGTCGTGCTGTGTACGACGAGAATGGCGAGGAAGACCACCGCAAACGCCTTGAAGAGGGGCGCGGCGGGCGTGAAGAGGAGGCCGCTGAGGACAGGATTGCCTTCGCGCGCGCCCGCGGCGAGCGCCATGTACGTTGTGGCCAGGTCCATCGCCTGCAGCGAGACAATAAGCCAGAACATCGCCCACAGCCGGAAGGAAAAGCGCGCGGGATCGAGCTGGCTCACCGCCATTGGACGGTTGTCGCGCCACTGCTTGACGCTGCGCACGAGCGAAATGTTCGTGGTCGAGATGGACCTCCCTGTTGCGCGCGGCATTTGCGCGGCACATTCGTGTGCGCTATGTTTGTGGTTGTGTCTACGCGGCCGTTGTTTTGGCGCAGTCCCTGGGCGATGGCGATTACGGCCTTCGGTCTCCGTGTGGCCGCCATGGGCCTCTTCCACACATACCAATTCCCGGCCGCCCAGGACCATTATCTCTTCGGCACGGAGATGGGCCGCATCGCGCGTTCCCTCGTCTCCGGCCACGGCTTCGGGTCGCCGCTCCAGGGAGAGACGGGACCGACGGCCATGGTCGGCCCCGTCTATCCGGTCCTGATCGCCGCGGTGTTCCAGCTTTCGGGCGTGTACACGACGGCCTCCGCAGTTGTCTTGCTAACGTTGAACGCGCTCTTCTCCGCATGTACCGCCGCGGTCGCCTGCCTCATCGGCCGAACCGCATTCGACGAAAAGACGGGCGCATGGGCCGGATGGACGTGGGCGTGTTTGCCGATGGCCATCTTCTGGCCGGTGCGGTGGATCTGGGACACCAGCTTCTCGGCACTGCTGTTCGGACTGCTCTTCCTTGCGACGTTGCGCTTTGTCCCGCCGGTGCGTATCGTCGATGCAGTCCGCTACGGCCTGGGCTGGGGCATCGCCGTGTTGACCAACACGACGTTTCTGCCCCTCCTGCCGGCCCTTCTCGGCTGGCTCTGTTACCGGGAGTGGCGCGCCGGAAGATCCTGGACCCGGCCGGCCGCGGCGGTGGTGCTCGCGTTCGGGCTCACGCTCGCGCCCTGGGTGGTCCGCAACTACATCGTCTTCGGTCACGTCCTGCTGCGCTCGAACCTTGGATTGGAACTGGTGCTCGGCAATGCGCCCGGCGCCGGCGATCCGCGAGCGTGGCAACGGCTCCATCCGTCGGTCAATCCTGCCGAGATGGCCAGTTATCGGACCCTTGGAGAGCTCCGCTACATGGCCGAGAAGCAACGCGAAGCGTGGGGTTTCATCACCGCGCGCCCCGCGGCCTTCGTCCGCACTACCGCGGCGCACGCCACATTCTTCTGGTTCGGTGTGGATTCACCGGCCTCCATCTTCCGTTTCCCCGAGGTGCTGTTCGGAATTCCGGCCCTGCTGGCATTCGGGGGGCTGGGCGTAACCATCGGCCGGGGGTCCCGGGCGGCGTTTCCGTTCGCGGCAGTCATCGCCCTATTCCCTCTCGCCTATTACGTCACGCACCCGGATCTGCGGTTTCGCCATTTGATCGAACCGGAGCTGCTCGTACTCGCGGTGTACGGTGCCCGAGCGGTCGGGCAGACCGTTGCCGTGGAGGAGCGCAAGGCCCGCCTCGAGGCTACCCTTCCTGCCTTGGACCATGTCTCATGATTACACGATGGAATGCCGGCCGTGAGGGACGGGCGACGGTGTGGCTGCTGATCGGGATCACCCTCCTTGCCGCAGCGCTGCGTGTGTATCGGATCGGTGCATCAGGACTGTGGACGGACGAGACGTTTAGCCTCTGGGCGGCAACCCGGCATTCATTCTCCGACGTCTGGTACGGGGCGAAAGTGCTTGATGCGCGACCGCCGCTGTATTATTGGCTGCTTCACCTGTGGGTCCATGCGGGGGATTCCGAAAGTATCCTGCGATTTCTGTCGGCCGTTTTCGGAACTTTCACCGTTCCCGTGGTGTTTGGCATCGGCGGCATCGTCGGCGGCCGCACCGCGGGAATGATGGCAGCATTTCTCCTCGCCGTCTCGCCCGTCGACGTCCATTACAGCCAGGAAGTACGGATGTATTCGCTGTTGCCTTTCGTCGCCGCGATATCAATGCTGGCGACGGCCTGGCTGCTTCGCTCTCCAAGCGCCGGCACGGCCGCGGACGGTCGCGAGATATCTTACGGACGGCCTCCGCGGGACCTCGCGGCCTGGACGGCGTACATCCTGGCCACCGCCGGTGCCATGTGGGTCCACTACCCCGCCGTGTTCTTGCCGATCAGCACCAACATTATCGTCGCGCTGCTGTGGCCGCGTCTCGCGCACCGGCCGCACTTCCTACGGAACTGGGTTGCGGCACAAGCGATCGTCGTCCTGCTCTGCCTCCCGTTGGTACCGCTGTATCTGTATCAATCCAAAGGCCCTAACTTTCCCCCGATGCCGCCGCTCTCTCTGGCGCCGGTTCTGGAAGGACTCCTGCCCGACGTGATCATGATCCGAGACTCGGTGCTGCTATTCTTGATCGCGGTGCTGTTGGAGACGGCGCTCGGTGTTGCCGCGGTCACCCTGGCCGTACGCGCTCGAGGACAGGACCCGCAGCGGCTTGTCTTCACGTGCACCCTGTGGCTTGCCCCCCTCATTGGCGAGATGATAACCAGTGCCCTGTGGCGGCCGGTTCTCGCTCCCAAATTGCTGGTCTGGACGACCATCCCATTCTACGTCCTCGTGACGGCGACACTCGCGGACCTTCAAGCACGACCCAGGTTACGCGCAGCCGTCCTGGGCGTTCTGCTGTTCGTCGCGGTGACCGGCCTCAGCATGCACTACTGGAGGCAGCCGGAATACGAAGCGTGGCGCCCGGTGGCCCGGTACGTCGCACAGCACGTGCGCCCGGGCGATGCGATCCTCTTTAACGACGGGTACGTTGAATTGCCCTTCGATTACTACTTTCAACGCTACCATGTCGCGGCGGTCGAAGTGGGCGTTCCCGGCAGTTTTGGCGCCAACTCTACTGACGAGCCCATCATGACACAAGCCGACGTGCCCGCGCTGCGGTCGTTTGCGATCCGCCACAAACGACTGTGGCTGATCTATAGTCATTACTGGTACACGGATCCATTGCGTCTTGTCCCAAAGACGCTCGCAGAGATCGCGCAACTGACGGAGACGCGTGCGTTCGCCAGCCGGGAATCGATTGTGGTGTCCACGTACGGTCCGCGCCGGTGAAAGACTTTACCGGAACCGACGATCGGTCGCCGCTTTGCGGCTCCTCAACCCGCGTCACCGCTGCGAGTGATCTGTTGGAAATATCATCACCAGTTTACCGTATGCGTGTGGGATTGCCGGGCCTCGAAAGAGGGTCGGGTAAGGAAAGTACGTCGCTGTAGCAAGAGGCCGGTAGCGCTCGATGATCGGCGCGATCTCATCTGAAGGGCCGAGCACGCCCACCGCCACCGTGCCCGAATTCCAAGGCCCGAGCCAGCCGAGCAGTTCGGTCCAGTTTTCCCGCGCGGCATCTGCATATCCGCCATAGGCGGGGGCCAGGATGCCCATCTGTTCAGCGCGCAGCGGCGTCAGAGCCGAGAGACGGCCCCCTCGCGCCGCATAGCGCTCCGCTGCCTGGAACAGATCGCTGAACTGCTCGAAGAGAAACCGGGTGCACTGGGGATCCGCCCATCTGTCCGGGGGAACCGCGGAAGGCACTCGATACACGGTCACCCCGTCCCTCCGGACGGCGGGGCCGCCTGTCTGCGACGACAACCAATCCCACCGCTCCTGGTTTGGCCCGGCGACGACCACCGATCGAACCGCATGCCCGGCGAGAAAGGGCGCCAGGCACGGCCGGTACGCGGGCGCGATCGCTCCAGAGTAGAGCATGTACGTAACGAACGAATGAGCGAACGAACGCGGCACCAGAGGCCCGAGGTACCCGCCGCTCATTGGGAACGACAACCCGCTGACGGCCTGCCAGAGCATGCTGTCGCCCGTATACCCGTACGGAATGACGACGGTGTTCTCACCGTGACCGAGTTGGCGGAAGGCGCCGTTTTGAAAGAAGGGTGGAATCTCCCGCCTGGCGTACCGGCCCGGCGCGCCGAGGTTGGGGAGCAGAAACAGCACCGCCACCGCCACAACCGCCCACCGTTGCCACGTCGGCTTCCGTCCACGCTGATCGCTGAGCCAAAGGGCAACAACAACGGCCGCGATGAGCGTCAGATAGACTGTAAAGCGCGACGGCAGCGCGTGCCGGATCAGCGGAAGGTAGATGGTGAGGGCCCACGGCATCGGGATGGACTGCGCGCCGGCGGCGTGAACAAGCGGCCCGAGGGATCCGACCAGTACGGCGGCCGCGGACACCACCAGGACCTTTGTCCGGCGGGACCGCCAATGGCCGGCCGCATAGACGGTGAGGATCAGGAGGAGCGGCAGACCCAGGTACGCGTCCGCCTCGGCGTAGTTTCCCGAGAACCGGGAAGAGACGGAGGCAAATGCGCCGCCGCCGAGCCAGGTGACCGGTGTCGGGAGCACATAGTTTAAGAGATCCGCGGAATACGTGATCGGCGAGGAGATGAGGCCGGGAAGATCAGCGACTCCTTTCAGCGCGTAGTACAGGTAAGGCGCAAGGAGAATCGCCGCCAGCGCATAGGCAAGCCCCGCGTGCCACGCCAGCCGCATCAGACGCGCCCGTCCGGTTGGACCGTTGAGCGCCACTGCGATGACGAATGCGACCGCAGCCCAGAACGTCGCCGTCGCAAACATCTCCGTCGAGAAACCGAATTGGATGGCCAGCAGGAGCGCCGTCAGGATGACAAACGGGCGGCCGCACATGCTCCCCTCGTAGAACAGCAGCGCGACCAACGTGAGAAGCGGCAGCACAAACGTGAGGCTGAGATTGAGGTGTCCCTGCAGGTGCGCCAGTTCATACGATGAGAAGCCAAAGAAATATCCGCCCACGAGCGCAGGCAGAAACGACCCGGTCACGCGCCTGCAGAGTAGAAACGCCGTCCATGCGGCGAGAGCCGGGGCGAGCAGCGACAAGATATTGAATGCGATGACGGGACCAAACGCGAGCGTGATCGGCGCAGCCGGCAAGGCCGCCGCCGGCACGGACGTGGTCCAGGCCAGATTCACGCCATCCGGCGCCCAGACTAATGTGGTAAAGAACGGGTTTATCCCGTGCCCGATCGCGTAGGGCCACCACGCAAGGAACCAAATGAACAAATCGGGGTCCGCACCAGAACCGACGGTGTAACGTCTGAGATCCGTGAGGACCGGCCAGCCGAAGTAGGCGACAGATACGCCCAGGTAGAGAATCAGCGCCCCGCCACAGGCGCGCCGAGGGGACCGGTTCAGCAGGTCAGTTATCATCGTTCGTTCCGATGATGAACAAGTACACTCGGATCCACGGCAGCCCGGCGAAGGTCTGCTCGTCCACCAGCGCCCCTGTGCGCGCCAGGACGTCCGGCACCAACCGGTGCGGGTCGGTCCACCACTCGTGACTGTAGATGAGCCAGACGCGCCGGTAGGGGCGGACCTGTTCCCCGAGGCGAGACAGGTCGGCCGCGGTGGCCTGGGGCTCCCTCCCTCCGCCGGCCGGGAAATCACGTGGGATACCGTGCTCCGCGACGCGCAGCGCGTATCGGTGAAAGTAATAGTCAAAGGGCAGCTGCACCAGGTTATCGTCAAAGAGGATCACGTCGCCCGCGGCAGCGCGTCCGGCGACGGAGCGTGCCGCTGCGTCCCACGCCTCCCACTTGGGCCCCGTGCGGTAGTACACGCCGAGGCCGGCAAGACCGCTCACCAAAAGCAGGATCACCGCGCCGATGCGAGCGCTGCGGGGCCGCAGTGTCAGGAGGCCTCCGGCGATGAGAAGGTAGGGCGCCAGAGCCGTCCACATCAGGGTTCGATACCCCGCCGTCAGCGTCGCCGGCGTCAGCACGGGAAGCCACACCAGGCCGAGGAGCACCGCGCATGTGACCGGGAGGGCCCACATGATCACGATCAAGGGCGTGCAGTGATGGTTACGTCCGCGGTCGAGCAGTCCCCTCACGATCAACGGCACGGTCACACACAGCGCCAAGGCGGTCACGCCCAGGCGCATGCCGGCGGGCGGGTCGGGCCGTATCCCGAAGAGTGGTGAAAACGCGTCCGGCAACAGCGAAGCAATCGCGCCCCACATGTTCAGCGAAGTGGGCCCCGCGTTCGCGGCCGTGAGTTGCCGCAGGAGCATCAACAGCGCGGGACTCCAGAGCGCCACGACGAGGGCCTGAGCCACGGCCCACCGGCGTGCAAACCCCGATGCGAGATGCGGGGGACGGCGGAGCAGGAGGATGAGGTTGGCCGTTCCCAACAATAGCGCGGCGCTGTGCTCGGTCCACAGAGCCGCGGTCATCCCGGCGACGTAGAGCGTCCAGGCGCCGCGCGGCGGCGGCTCGCGCAACAGCAGCGCCAGCCCCAGCAGCGCGATGGTCGCCGCCAACATCAGGAGCGGATACATCCGCGCTTCCTGACTGTACCAGATGTGAAAGGGCGATACGGCAAGGAGCAGCGCCGTCACAACCCCGACGCGCCTCCCGCCGGTCGCGCGCCCGAACAAATAGGCCGCGGGGATTGTCAGTGTTCCCGCCGCCACAGACAGCATGCGCACGGGCGCTTCCCGATCCCCGAACGCAAGCCAGACGTGCAGCAGCATGTAGTAGAGCGGCGGGTGTGCGTCGAGGCGCTCCGTCCAGCGCCATATCGCGGGGAGAGAGTGTTTGGCCATCCACAGGCTGAATGCCTCATCCGTCCACAACGGCGTGGTGCCGAGATGGACGAGGCGGGTCGCCGCCGCGAGCAGCGTCAGTGCGGCGACGAGCCAGGGATCCCCCCCGGCGCCTGCCGCGGTGGCACGCCAACGCGGCGATCCGTCGCCGGCGCTGGCCCCTACCCCGTGCGGATCGGCCTCCCCCATACATCGCCAGGTTATGCCCAAGGATCATAAACCTACCCGAAAACTACCCGGCGGACCGGCCCGGGATTAGGCTACGATGGCGTTCGGACGCACGAATGAACTCGTGCGGGAAGTTGGAACGAGAGGGAGCGATCATGGAGTCGGCGGAGGCGCTGACAGGGGCAAAGATCGACGTCTCCGTGATCGTTGCGGCACACAACGAAGCGGAGAGCCTCGTCCCTCTTCATCAGGAGATCGCCGAGGCCATGGGTGCGCTGCCCCTACGCTGGCAAGTAGTCTACGTGGACGACGGCAGCACCGACCAGACCTTCCAGACTCTCAGTGCCATTGCACAGCGGGATCCCCGCGCCACCGCCGTGCAGTTCCGGCGCAACTTTGGTCAAACCGCCGCGATCGCCGCGGGAATTGACCACTCGAGCGGAGCCGTCGTCGTGCTCCTGGACGCCGACATGCAAAACGACCCCGCGGACATCCCCAAACTTCTGACAAAGCTCGACGAAGGCTACGATCTCGTCAGCGGCTGGCGGCGGTTTCGTACAGACGCGTTCTGGAACCGGCGTCTGCCCTCCATCGTCGCCAATTGGCTGATCTCGGCTGTGACCGGCGTCCGCCTGCACGACCACGGCTGCACGCTGAAGGCCTACCGCCGGGAAGTGCTCGACCACATCAACCTGTACGGGGAGATGCACCGGCTGATCCCGGCGTACGCGGCGTCGGTCGGCACGCGTATCGCGGAGTTGCCTGTCAACCACCGCCCGCGGAAGTTCGGCGCATCGAAGTACGGCATCGCGCGGACGATGAAGGTCGTGCTCGACCTCCTCACCACCAAATTCCTCTCCGGCTACCTCACGAAACCCATCTACGTCTTTGGTGGGACGGGCCTGGCCGTCGCGTTCATCGGCTTCCTTCTCACGGCGGTCGTCGCCGTCGAGAAACTCTTCTACGGCATCTGGGTGCACCGGAATCCGCTGGCGTGGATCGCCGGGTTTAGTTTCGTCTCCGCACTGCAGCTGACGTTGATGGGGCTTCTCGCCGAGATGACCGTCCGGATTTACCACGAGTCGCAGCACAAGCCGACGTACGTGGTCCGTCAGGTTATCAACCAGCACGAGGACGCGGGCGTTGTGCGGCATATCCGGGTTCGTCGATAGCCCGCTCGAGGCGGACCGCGCGGGGTCAACGATCAGGGCCATGTGCCGGGCGATCCGACACCGCGGCCCTGACGACGAAGGCTATTTCCTCGAGCCCCACGCGGCCCTCGGGATGCGCCGGCTGAGCATCATCGACGTGGCCGGCGGCCGCCAACCGATGAGCAATGAGGATGGGACCCTCTGGATTGTCTTCAACGGAGAGATCTACAACTTCGTTGACCTGCGCACACGACTCGAAGGACGGCACCGTTTTCGCACCCGGTCCGACACTGAAGTCATTCTCCACCTCTTCGAAGACCTCGGCCCCGAGATGGTCGAGCGGCTCGAAGGCATGTTCGCGCTGGCGATATGGGACCGCCATCGAAAACGGCTGCTGCTGGCCCGCGATCGAATGGGCAAGAAACCGCTGCACTACGCGTTGCTCGGCCGGGAACTCGTCTTCGCGTCGGAGCTGAAAGCGCTGCTCCAGCATCCGCGCGTCAAGCGCGAGATGTCGGTGCCGGCCCTGGCCCGCTACCTGATCCACGACTACGTCCCCGCTCCGCGGACGATTTTCGACGGGATCACCAAACTGTTGCCCGGCCACACCCTTCTCTACGAGAACGGAACGATCCGTCTGCGCCGGTATTGGGATCTTCCGGAGCCGGACGGGCGGGCGGACACTTCGGAGGACGAGGACGCGCGCCGGCTGCTGCTGCTCCTGGAAGCCGCCGTCCGGCGCCGATTGATGAGCGAGGTCCCGCTGGGCGCGTTTTTGAGCGGTGGAATCGATTCCTCGGCCGTCACGGCGCTCATGGCGCGGCACACTGCGGGCCGCGTCAAGACCTTCAACATCGGCTTCGCTGAGAAGTCGTTTGACGAGGCGGACCACGCCCGCCGCATCGCCGCCCGCTTCGGAACCGACCACCACGAGGCCGTGATGACGCCGAAGGCGGTCTTCGACGTGATCGGCCGGATGGGCGACATGCTCGACGAGCCACTGGCGGACGCGTCGTTTCTTCCCACCTACCTGCTCTCGCGCTTTGCGGCGCAGCATGTCACCGTCTCGCTCTCCGGCGATGGCGGCGACGAGTTGTTCGCCGGGTACCCGACGTATCAGGCGCATGCGGCGGCACGGTTCATGGCTCGTGCACCCCGCCCCGTGTTGCGGGGTATGCGCGTCTTGGCGGACCGGCTTCCGGTCTCGTATGCGAATTTCAGCCCCGACTTCAAGATCAGAAAATTCGTCGCCGGCCTCGGCCATCCGGCGGAAATCCGCCACGCTCGCTGGCTCGGATCGTTCACCCCGGAGGAACTTCCGGGGCTACTGGCGCCGGAGGTTTGGCACGAGGCGCGCGCCGCCGACGTGTTCTCGGAGGTTCGCGCGCATGCCGCGGCCGCGGGGAACCGGGACTGGCTGAACAAAGCGCTGTACGTCGATGCCAAGCTGTACCTGCAGGACGACGTGCTCGTCAAAGTCGATCGGGCCAGCATGGCCTCTTCTCTCGAAGTGCGCTGCCCGTTTCTCGACACTGCCGTCGTAAACTTTGCGAGCCGGCTTCGCGGGCCGAGGAAGCTCCGGGGCCTGACAACCAAGTACCTGCTGAAACGCAGCCTCCGCGGCATCCTCCCGGACGACGTGCTGCGTCGCCCGAAGAAGGGATTCGGCATTCCGCTTGGGTTCTGGATTCGCGGCGAGCTTCGCGGACTGTTCGAGGAGACATTCGAGCCCTCTCGCGTGGCCCGCCAGGGACTTCTCCAACCCGCCGCCGTGAGCCGTATCCTCGCAGAACACCTGGCCGGCCGTCGCGACCACCGCAAGAAACTGTGGAACCTGTTTGTCCTTCAGCGGTGGCACGTCTCGTACATCGAATCGCCGGCGCCGCCACCTCTTTGCGAGTGCCGGGAGTCCACTGCCGCGGGGCGCACCGCGCAGCCGGGACGCCTGTGAGAGTCCTCGTCACCGGTTGCGCGGGGTTCATCGGTGCAAAGGTCAGCGAGACTTTGGCCCGCCACGGCCACGATGTATTCGGCATCGATAACCTCAACAGCGCGTACGATCCGCGCCTGAAGGCCTGGCGCTTGGCGCAGCTTCGGCGATTGCCCGGAATCGAGGTGCACCACCTGGACATTGCCAACGGGGGCGCGCTGCGCGACCTGGCTCAACGCCGGCAATTCGACGCGGTGATCAACCTCGCCGCCCGGGCGGGCGTGCGTCAGAGTATCGTTACGCCGGCGGACTATTATCAAACAAACGTCGCGGGAACGCTTCAGCTTCTCGAACTGTGCCGCGCGCGTCAGGTCAAGAAATTTATCTTGGCCTCGACATCCAGCCTCTATGCCGGCGCCGAGCGTCCCTTTCGAGAGGACCATTCCACGGACCAGGCCTTGTCGCCGTACGCCGCGTCCAAGAAGGCCGCGGAAGCGCTGTGCTACACCTACCACCACCTCTTTGGCCTGGACGTCGCCGTGCTGCGGTATTTCACGGTGTACGGTCCGGCGGGCAGACCCGACATGGCGGTCTTCAGATTCATCCGGTGGCTGGCGGAGGGGGAATCCCTCATCGTGCACGGGGATGCCGGCCAGGAGCGTGACTTTACCTACGTAGACGACGCTGCCGAGGCGACCGTTCGCGCCCTCAGTCTCACCGGACATGAAGTCGTGAACGTCGGTGGGGACCGCCCCGTGTCGATGCGCCACCTGATCACGCTGCTGGAACGAGCCATGGGACGTTCGGCGCGCCTCGAGCACCGGCCGGTACATCGCGCGGATATGCCCGCGACGTGGGCGGATATCGGAAAGGCTCGCCGGCTTCTCGGCTGGGAACCGCACACGGCCTTGGAAGAGGGACTCCGCGCCGCCGTGCAGTGGTACGCGGAGAACCGAGAGTGGGCGTCGCAGGTCGCCCTCGGAAACTGACATGGATCAGCGGGATCGGGGGCCTATGAACGGCCGGCCGGACTATTCCGTGCGCAGTCCGCTGCCAAGCGGGGGGGACATTATCTTTCTCGCGCTGCTGTATCTGCTCCTCGGGCTGCGATCCACCGCCCTGTTCGCCGACGCCTCGACGGGTTGGCATCTTGTTGCCGGACAGTACATCATCGCCCACCTGCACTTGCCCCGGCAGGATCTGATCTCCTACACGTTTGCCACCAAACCGTGGGTGCCGTTCGAATGGCTCTTTGACGCGGTCGCGGCGGCGCTGGCCGGTATCGGCGGCCTGCCTCTGCTCGCCGTGGCCGCGGCGTCCGCGATCGCGCTCCTTTTCCTGCTGCTGTTTCAGGACGCCCGGGGCACAGGGTGCCATTTCTTGACCGCGTTTGCGGTGACGCTCATCGGCGCCCTCGCGTCGTCGGTGCACTGGCTGGCGCGGCCGCACTTGTTCACTTTCTTCGGCGTCTACGTCTACGCGCGCGTTCTCGAAACGTTCCACCGCGACAGGCTCTCGGCCCCGGCCGCGATCGGCATTCTCGGCCTGACGATGGTGGTGTGGTCAAACGCACATCCCGGGTTTCTGGTCGGGTTTGCGATGGTCGCGATCTATCTCGCCGCGGAGGCTGCCACCGTCGCCCTCCTGCCCCGCGGGGCCGCGCGGGCTCAGGCCGGGCTGCGAGTGAGGACCCTCGCCGCGGGCCTCGTGACGGCCGTCGCCGCCTCGTTTGTCAATCCAAACGGGCTGGCGCTGTATCCGTCGTTCACGTCAGCCCTGCAGCAACTTGGGGGAAATGTCATGACCGCGGAGTTTCAATCCCCGACATTCCATGGAGAATTGTACTCCCTGTCCCTCGAGCTGCTATTCGCGGGCTTCATTGTAGGGCTGGCCACTTCGCGCCGGCGGCTCTGGCTCGGCCGGCTCCTGCTCGTCTTGGCGTTCGCCGCTCTCGCGCTGAACGGCGCCCGCAACGTACCGTTGTTTGTCATCGTCTCCATCCCCGTTGTGGCGGAGCTCTTGACGGAGAGCAAACTCCTGTCCCTCGTTGACATCCCGGGAGGCACGTATGCTCCCTGGGTCGACGCCTGGCAACGCGCGTGGCGGCGCATCGAACGAGGGTACGACCGAATGGAATGGCGCTGCACGATGCACCTCGCCCCCCTGGCCACCGTCGTCCTGCTCGCGCTGTCCTGTGCGGCCGCCGGCCGCATCCCGGGCGTGCGCCCCGTGGTCGCCTCGTCCTTCGATGCGCAGCGTGTCCCGACCGGCACGCTCGCTTACATCCGGGATCATGGTCTTGCGTGGAATCGAGGGTTCAGCCTTGATAACTGGGGCGGCTATATCCGGTATGAAACCGGGGAGCGGATCTTCATCGACGACCGCACAACCTTTTATCCGGTAGCGTTCTATGAGCGGTACGTGCAGATAATCCTCGCGCAGCCGGGGTGGCACACGCGCCTGGACGAGTACCGGGTGCAGTGGGTCCTCATTCCGAAAGACGTCCCCCTCGCCGCCGCGCTTCGGGACACGCCCGGCTGGGAGATGCAGGCCGAGGATCCGGCCGCCGATTTGTTCGTGCGCACGAACCCCAAGCCGGCGCTGCGAGTCGGGGAGATCCCGTGAAACGGCTGAACCTCGGCTGCGGCGAATTCAGGAAGGCAGGGTACGTCAACCTCGACATCCGGCCGGATGTCGGCGCGGAGATCGTCCACGATCTCCAGGACTTCCCGTACCCGTTCCCGGATGGCGAGTTCGATCTGGTGGAAGCGGACCACGTGTTGGAGCACCTGCGCGATCCCTTCGGGGTCATGCGCGAGCTGCACCGGATCACGAAAGATGGGGGCGTGGTCGTGCTCCGCACTCCCCATTTCTCACGAGGGTTCAGCCACCCGGAACATCAGCGCGGATTCGACGTTTCGTTTCCCCTGTATTTTCGGCCCCGATTCAAGGGAGGCTACCAGGGAGTGGAATACGAGCTGAAGGACGTTCGTCTCACCTGGTTTGCCCAGAAGTATCTGAAGGCGTCGACGCTGTCGCCTCTTCAGTACTGTGCCGGGGTCTGCCTCGGCGGTGTCCTTTCGTTTCTCGCGGGTCTTTCGCCCTACGCATGCTCGCGCGTCTGGTGTTTCTGGGTCGGCGGCTTTGAGGAAATCATGTTCCGCCTGGCGGTCAAAAAGGCTCGGTCGCCGGTGGGACAGATACCCGGCGAGAAAACGTACCTGACGGTAGGCTCGGCCGGCGGACCCGGCCGCCCTACCCCGATGCTACCCCGCCGGGTAGTAGGCTCGCAAAATCGGCCTCTGATACCATGAGGCAGCCACAAAGCGTGGAGAATGACGTGGGTCTCACGGAGGGACAGCCATGAGAGTGGCGGTAGCGCGCTGGGCACGGCGCTTCTCTGCGGATGAACGGGGAGCGATCTTCCTCATCGTGGGGACCTTCCTCATCCTGCTCCTCTTTGTCGGGATGGCGTCCGATTTCGGGATCGTGCTGCGTCACCGCCGGGCGATGCAAAACGCCTGCGACTCCGCGGTCCTGGCGGGCGCGCAAGATCTGAGGAGCACGGCACGGACGGCCACGACCACAGCGCAGATCTATGCGCAGCGGGATCTGACCGAGAACAACATTGTGTGGGACGCCAACAATTTTTCGTCCCAGACCCAGGACAAGAACGGCAATGCCAGCGGCATCAACCCCGTACGGCTCTCGGCATCCTACCAGGCCACGGTGCCGCTGTTCTTCCTCGCCTATGCCACGTCTGCCGTCACGGTCAAGGTTCAATGTGCCGCGCAGCGCGTCCCCGTGCTCACGACGGGGATGAGGCCGATCGGACTGGATTCGGCGGTGTTCACGGCCCGATGGACGGCGCAAGGCAGTGCCGCGTGTGCGATCTTCGGCGCCTCCGGCAATCCGAACGCCGTGGGGAGCCTGCCGTGCGGAGACTGCGTCATGACCTTCTTGAATGGACAGGGTGCGAGCAGCGCCCAGTGCGACGCCGCGGCCCCCGGGTCCGGCAATACCGGGGCACTGGATCTGCACAACAATCCGGTGTGTGGCACCAGCAACGGCGCGAGCAACTGGGAGTGCGTGTTCGAGAGCGGCACCGGGACGAACCCGGCGTACTGCGCCACGACGTCCACCAGCACGAACTCTGCCAACTGGCCGGCGTGCGCGACGGTGAACCCCAAGACCGGTAATTTCGACGGTCCCTTTAAGACCGCGGTCCAGGCAGTATGCCAGACTCCCGACCCCGTGTCGAATCCCCAGGCGTCTGAGTGGGTGGTCATTATGCCGCTCATAAACAGCACCATCTGGGAGGGTGGCATCTCCGGGAACAAACCCGTCCCTATTATTGGCTTTGCCGCCTTCGAACTCGATTGCGCCTACATGAATGCTCACCACAGTTACGACCCGATCTACGGCACCTTCGTGCAGATTCTGGACTATCAGGGCGTGACCGGCAACCCGAATGGCAATGACACGGGCGTAGAGACGATCATCCTGGTGCAGTAGCCGGCGGCCGCAGCGGGTGGGCGCATCGCATTGCCTGAACAGCGAACGCAGGGAGCTTCGGTGAAGCAGCAGCGCGGCCAGTCGACCGTCGAGCTGGTATTGCTGATGCCCCTCATTCTCGTCTTGGTGTTCCTTGTCTTCGAAGCGAGCCGGTTATTGGGCTCTTGGCTGCTCATCACCAATGCCGCGCGTGAGGGGGCGCGGTACGCGGCCGTCCAATGCGTGCCCAGCAACTCCGCCGGAGTGACACAAACCTGCTCTACCGGCCAAGATCCCACGTCGGCAATTGCGCAGCAGGTCCAGCAGACGGCTCAGTTCCTTACTGTCCAGACCGCGACGACGTGCACGGTTTCGGGGAACTCCGTCACGATTCCGTCGAGCGTCACGTCGTGTGTCGCCATCGCCTACACGCAGGATGCCACGACGGGGGTCGGCGTCGTGACGGTGAGGGTCGCGTATCAGGTCCAGACTCTCATGCCGATCGGCAGCCTCCCGTTCTTCGGCACCGTCAACTATCCCGGCTACCAACAGGTGACCGGCACATCGTCGATGCGGTTGGAACAGTGAGGCTGAGGTTCTAGAAACCGTGGACACGAAGTTGCGGAAGACTTGGCATGACGGACCCGGCGACGAGAGTCGGCAGGCGGAGTGGCAGTCTATCGAACACGCTCGCTGTGCCCTTGAGAAGGTCCAGAGGATGCTCGGAGTGCTGGCTCAGATCTCGCGCGAACGCGCGCCCGCCGGTGCGGCGGCAAACGGGCCCGCGACTGCGGAACAGTGTCCGCCTGCCCGCCGGCCGGATCAAATGCGCGCGTGCGAGGTGGCGCGGGTCTTGAACGTCCCGGTGAAGGAAGTTTATGCGGCTGTCCGGGACGAGCGTCTGCCTGCAACTCGGACGGGCAGATTCCTCGGATTCCGCCGCGACGACGTGGACGCGTTTGCCAGGCGGATGCGCAGACGCTCAAAGACGCACGCTCCGAACCGCGCGGCGCCGCCGATTCGCAGAACTCCTTAGATCCGGTTATTGAGGTAGCGAGGTCGTCGATCGGGTCGCGGCGCCGGCTGCGAGCCGCCGCTTCGGACTCCTGGCGCAGACCAAGAGGGCGAGTGGTAACGTGCGGGTTGTGCTCCCCGAGGCCACAGAACGAGGAGCGCAAACCCCCCTCTCGCCCTTATGGGCCTGCGTCGTCGGGCTGTTCTTGCCTACGGCGGGTTCTGGCCTGCCATCCAGGTGCTGATCTTCACGATTGCCGCGCTCAGGACGTCCTGGAGGGCGAGGGCGGAGACAATGAGGAACAACACCACGCCCAGAATGAGCAGGACGTACTCCACGGTCCCCTGCCCGTGCTCGTGCCGGTGCAACTTGGCCATCATCCATGCCTGGAGGAACGAGAGCAACTGCATGTCACTCCTCCCTCTTCATTCGGTGGCCCTTCAAACGGCCTACTCGATTCGCGCTCATACTATGGCACCAAGTTGCGGCGCCCCACGACTACCCATACCGGGTAGTGTTGGGGTAGTTACCTGGCGGGCCATCGGCGCAACCTACTCGCAAACTACCCGGGGCGGGTAGTTTGTTTCCTCAATCGTCAACGCTAAGTTGGGAGCGCGAGGCCACAAGGGCCCAACGAGCGGCGAAGGGAGGATTGAGATGCAGGCATTTCTGTCGCTGATGGCGTGGTTGTCGGGCAGGCTGAACCGCAACGAGCGCGGCCAGGGAACTGTCGAGTACGTCCTGCTCATTCTCGGCGTGGTGCTTTTCTTGATCGTTTCCGCGTTGGCGCTCCAGGACGTACTGAGTGGAGCGATCGCCAAGATCAGCACCTGGATCGCCGGCCAGAACGCACCGTAAGGTTGCAAGGCCACATCGCGGCGCCAAGAAAACGGCCGTCGGGGGGATGCAGCGTCCGGCCGGCACGAGGGTGATCATGTGATCTCCATACTCGTGCCGGCCCTGAATGAGCGCGTCGGGCCCGGGGAATTGGTCAGGCGGACCGCTGCGGCGTTCGATCAGCGCACGTCGTGGGAGATCACTTTCATCGACGACTCCCCGTCCACGAGCGAGGCGGCGCGCGGTCTGCAGCAGCTCTCCGACGGTGTGCGAGTTCGGTATCTCCGCGGACCGGGAAGAGGTTTAGGCGCGGCGGTAGTGGAGGGGCTTCGCCACTGCCGCGGCGAGATCTGTGTCGTGATGGATGCCGATTTGCAGCATCCGCCGGAGACCGTTCCCGCTCTCGTGAACGCGGTTCAGTGCGGCCACCAGGTTGCGGTCGGCAGTCGTTTCGCGACCGGTGGTTCGGAGAGGCTGTCTCCGGCAAGGCGCATCAACGCGTGGGGCGCGCGCGCCCTGGCGCGCACCGTGCTCGCCGAGGCACGGCGGACCACCGACCCCATGTCCGGCTTCTTCGCTTTTCGCAAGGAAGACGTGCCCGTCGATGCGCTCGCACCGCGGGGCTGGAAAATCCTCCTGGAAATCCTGGTCCGGGGACACCTGCAGCAGGTCGCCGATGTGCCATACACATTCGGCTCGCGGGGTGGCGACAAAAGCAAGCTGACATGGCGAACGCAGTTTGAGTTTATACGCCACTTGCTCATCCTCTATCGGGTGAGCCTGCTGAGCCAACGCCTGGCACGTTCACAGAGCTGACCGGCGTCGCCATCAACATGGCGGCTTGGCACACGGCCGATTCCTGGCCGTCCCGCACCGCAACACTAAACTCCTCGACCAAACTGCGACTACCCGCAAACCACCCACGCCGGGTAGTGCTCAATTTCCGGGCGCGACCATACGATCAAAGCGGCACAAATCGAACCGCGTGGGTGCGAAACGAGTGCGTATGAACCGAAACCTCATCATCATCGCCACGATTCTCATGCTTGTCGGGGCGGCGTCTCCTGCAACGTCTTGGGCAAACACCGGCACGCCTATGCTGGGCCTGCTCACCAACGTCAACACATCGGGCAATTCATTCACCATCGTCGGTCCTGTCGGTCCGCAAGAGTTTTTCGCGACATCCCGCACCGCTTTCTATGCCGGCCGGAAGGAAATAGTGACTTTCAAGGCACTGACCGGTTTCGTCGGCACGACCGCGACGGTATGGTTTGATGTCGTCGGAACACGTTACATAGCCGGCCGCGTTGATTTGACGGGCGCGCCAAATAGAATCGGCAATTCGAGCATCGATGGCAAACATGCCGGCTCTGACGGTGCCGCAAGCGCCGGCAGTGGCTCCACCGCCGGGAGCGATCCATCTAATGGCAGCGGCAATGGCGGTAGTGGCGGCGGCAATGGCGGCAATGGCGGTAATGGCGGCGGCAACGGCGGCGGCAATGGCGGCAACGGCGGCGGTAATAGCGATCAAGGGAACGGCGGGCACGGCAACAACGGAACCAACCAAGGTAATGGCGGTCACGATAACGGCAATGGAAACGGTGGCCCCAACGGCGTCGGCAACGGAGAAGGGCGTGAGCACCACAAGTAGTTCGAGCCGCGAGCCGTGAAATTGGATGTCACTTGTGTTGACCGTGTATCGAAAGCGGCGGCCGGGGTAATGACCTCGAAGACCGCCGTCAGCGGGACCATAATCGCCATCGTCGTCTTGGCTGTCGCGTGGCTGGCGTACCCCGGAGCGCCGGCGGCTTGGACCACAGGTCCCGCGGTCACGGCCGAAGGCCGGATTGTTTTGCTAGACTTGGACGCCAAGTCGTTCACGATCTTAGGACGGCAGGGGACCCAGGAGTTTCACGTTAGATCCGATACCGCCATTGACGTCGGCGGTACACGGCGAATCGCGTTCACCGACCTTCCGCGGTTTATCGGAACGAACTGCACCGTGCTTTCCGCCGACACCGGGGAATCCCAGGACGCGAGCCGGGTCCAACTCCAACTGCCCCTTTTGCCAGCCCGCGCCTCGGCTCCAAAAGACGTGCGCTATCGAACGAGCTATCGGACGGGGTCAGTCGGGACGATGGACAGGGGTTCTCGATAGGGCGTCCACGCAGTACCGTCAGGACCGGCCGGACAGAAGCTACAGCGGCTCCAGTTTCTTCTCTGCGGTACTGCAGGCTGAGCGTATGTTTCGCTCGGACTTCGATGCGCTTACGGAGATACTGATCCGTGACCGCCCACCACAACTCGCGCCCCTATGGCTTGTCGACCACGTGAAGGGCCTCCGGACGCACGAATCCCTTCTTCTTCAGTTTCCCCTCTCGGTCGTCAGGCCGTCCAGCCATATGGACACATACCCTCCCACCAATGGGATATGCTGCCCTTCGCAGGCAGTCCCGTGCCGCCCTCTTGCGTGATATGTTCGAAAGGCCGTTCATTCGGACGGCAGTGCCGGCCTTCGCCGATACGAGCGTGCGTTCTTCGACACACAGGCCGTCTGCCAAATGCAGTTGTTGCTCCCGCCACAGCCGAAGAGCCGCCTCGCCACGGTCGGTGCGCCCCGTTGCCCGTCTGGCTCAGGACATTGGTGCACCACCGCGGCCCAGCGCTGTTACTGCGCAACTGTTCGGCATTACTGAAACGGGTGCCTGGATTTACTGAAAAGGGCGTTCGGGAATTACTGAAACCGCTGTTCGGGATTGAAATGGGTGTTCGGTTTGGCGTGAAATCCGCAATCAGAGACCCGAACGCTATGGAAAAAGGAGGTAATCGTCGCTCGATTGGCTCAGCGTTGCGCGACTCCGATATCGTCGCTTCGCTCCGATCACGATATGAACACGTAATCGTAAGAAGCGAATCGGTGATAACGATCACCGAACTACACGGAAGAATGTTGTAGCTATAGCTGGGCATCAGAAGATCCGGGAGACCCTGCGCGCGGGCGCGGATGGCCGAAACGGAAACGCCGTCGCGGCAGGGATGCCGACGCTGCCCATAGAACCGGCAGAAACCACGCTCAGATCCGGACTCAGGCGGCAAACGCATGTTCCCCCTGCCCTGTGGTGAAAGCAGCGGTTGTGTCCGCGGCAACAAACCTGGCGAGGCGCAACTCCCAGCCGTCGAGTCTTTGAAAACGCCCCTCTAGTCTCCGGCGAGTATGCGTGTCCGACAACAAGATAGGCTGCCTTTCGAATCTTCTCCCGGTAACTTCATTCAGAATCGAATGATAACTAGGAAACCGTGGCGGAGGGAAAGGACTCGGCCCCAAACGAAGGAAGATTGTCAATCGTGAGCAGACAAGCAAAACCTTCCACTCGGGCCCGGTCGACTAGGGCCCGGTCGACAGGTACGCGCAGACTGGCGAACAAGTATCGCAGGAACGAAAAGCACAAGGAAGGTCCTCGGGTCGTGGTCGACATGGCTGCAGACCTGTTTCATGCGGGGCATGTCTCGTTCCTTCATAAAATTCGGGGATTATTTCCTACCGCGCATATTACCGTCTGGCTACAAACCGACGAACAAATCCTCGACTACAAGAAACGCCAGCCTATCATCAGATATGAAGAACGCAAGGTGGTTCTTGAGGCCTGCTTGCTGGTGGACAGCGTTGTCGCGGCACCGGATGAATTTACCAGCGTGGCGCTGGCGCCGTTCGATTACATCTGCCACGGGGACGACCTAACGGTATGGAGCGACGAGCTCAAGGAACGATTTTACGGAGCAGCAACGAGAGAGCACAAGCTCGTAACGGTTCCTTACACTCAGGGAATCTCTACGACCGACTTGATCGACCGATGCAGGAAGAGAACCTGAGACAATCGCTCCGCAGGGTTGCCCTTGCCCTCGACCAACTGAATGTCAACTGGTTCCTCGAGGGCGGGTCGTGCCTCGGGTATGTCAGGGACGGCCATCCCATCGCTTGGGACTTAGACATTGACATCGGCATATACGACTCGAACGTCGACTTTCGCATGCTACGCAGGCTACTACCGATCAACGTCTTGTTCGGTTTCGGAGCAACTGTGACGGAAGCGACGATGTACTGGCCCACGCGGGTCGACCTCTTTCGTTTCTTCGACTATCGCGGCTCAGTCGCAGAAGCCATGTTCATGGTCAAGCCTAAGGGGCAGCCGCCTGAGGCAAAATTCTTCTTGTACCCAAAGGAAATCTTCGAAGCGGGTGTCGAGCGCGTCCAGTTCTGCGGAGTCGAATGCAATGCCCTGCGGCGATCCCACGACTACTGTCGGACCCTTTACGGCGAATCATATCTGGTCCCCGATCCGCATTATCACTGGTGGGACGGCCCCAGAAACGGGGTCCTGGTAGAGTTGGAGGGCGTCTTCGCGGTCGAGAGCATTTGGAGCCGGGTGTATCGCGTCTGGCGAACCCAAGGAGCAACATCGGTGGCGCAAAAGGCATTACGGCGCATCGGCCGGCAGGCTGCGGCATTGGTGCCCCGAGCCGGAGGGAAGAAATAGCCGGGAATACTATATTCGCGCAGGCGGTGGCTTAGACGAGGGTCCAAGCCCAGGGGGGCATTCTGCCCACCTGATCGTAGCAGAAGTGCCGCGCGTCGCTGAGCCACGCTCCAAAGGTCGAGGCCGTGCCTTGCTTGGGGAAATCCCTCCCGTCGACGATCACGATTCCGTCCGGCTCGCCTAGCCGCGGAGCAATCAGTCCGGGTGGTCAAGTCTCTGCGGCGCGAACGGCACTCCAGCCTCAACAGCAGGTCGCGCGGGTTCATGCAGGCGATCCGCTCACCGAATCTGCCACCGGGGGGTTTTTTCGAAGAGCACATTGTATCGAAACGGGGCGTTCCGGTAACCTGGAATATCTTGATTGTAGAGTTGCACGCTGACGCCGCACTCGACACCGAGGCGCAACCACCATGCTCTCTCGAAGGAGAGGTGCGGAGTATCCTGGTGCAACCGATCATATTCGCCGGGGGGCATGCTGGCTCGGCGCATGGTTTCGTACGCCTCTCGCTTGGCTTCATCGTTGATATCCAGGACGAGCCCCGCACCATCGTGACGCAGGACCCGAATCATCTCGCGTACTGTAGACGCAGCGTATGCGTGGCTAGGAAAATACTGAAAGACGCTGTTGCTGACAACCGCATCAAAGGCGCCCGCTCGGAATGGGATATGCGACGCTTCCGCAACCACGAAGGCGCCCTCCGGCATCAGCGCGGCGCTGATGGCGAGGAGTGAGGCCGCGTAGTCTATCCCGTACACGCGGCGCACGCTCGCCCTGTACATCGGATAGAGAAACGCGCCCGCCCCGCAGCCGACTTCGCATATCCGGGCACCGGCGTGGAGGCGAAGACGCTCGCTGGCGCGCGCCACCATCCTCACCCATTCGTCCTCTGAAATCCTCCCCGCCGTCGTATCGAATCCGTCAAGACGCACCAGTTCTGGCAGTTCGTGGCGGGGTCGCCGGCCCGTCCCTCGGTGTTCCCAGATCGGTTTCCAGGGCATGCGGCGTGCTGCTACGCGCGGGCGCCGTCGCATCGCGCGACGAGGCCGGCGGTCGAGATCTCTTTCGCATTTACGGGACCGTCACGAGCTTTTTCTCCCACCAACGCCGCTCCGTAGAGGCTCTTTTTCCCTTTCGTCCCTCACTGCCGGTGCTCGGTATCCGCGGACGGCAGGTATCGTGCACCGCGCACTGGATAGATTCCAGGAAGTGCTTCACGCCGCCGTTACGCCGCTATTGCCTCCAGATCCTGGTGAGGCGCGACCTTCGGGAGCAAACAAGATGTCCACTAAGCGAACCCCGGGCACGACGGCGACGATCAGTCACAGTAGGGGCCTTTCCCGGGGGGCCGACGGCGCTCTGTTGCTTCTCCACAATCTCGACGTCTTCCGCGTCGGAAAACCCAATAATCTATTCGTTCGCCCATTCTCCAGCGAATGTCGCTTCGGACCCCGACGTACGGCTCGGTGGGGGGCGGCAAGCTTCCGATTCCCCTGGCCACACTGGCGACTTCCGAGAACTCTAACCGGGCCCCAAATTTGAGCCCCGGAATGGCAGGAACGGCTGGCAGGCAGAGTATCTTGACCACCCTATACACTAGAAGGACGGTGCCAACCGACCTACGATGAACCAATCACGCCGCAGTATGCATCGTTCGCATGTCGTTGCCGACAAAGACTAGGGGGGCCGGCGTGAAGAAGTATCTACGGATCGCTTTGCGGCGCATGAAACGGTGGCTGGCCGAGGCGGAGGAACAGCCCCTTCCGAAATATGTGCCCTTCGACAACACTCACGTGTGGATCAATAGCGCATTTCAGCGGTTTGTCGTCGACCCGGCGTGTGCCAGGAGAAAACAATATCTCTGGGGGGTCTTGCAGGGTGTCGCCCTGGGCAAAGTGTTGGGTCTGCCGCGGGTCTCGGTGATAGAATTCGGCGTGGCCGGCGGCGCCGGACTGCGCGCACTGGAGCATATCGCGGAGCGGGTCGAAGAAGTCACTGAGGTCGGGGTCGACGTCTACGGTTTTGACACAGGCAGCGGCCTACCTAAGCCGGTAGACTATCGAGACGCTCCCAACCGCTGGGTGGGAGAAGGCCAGTTCGCCATGAACCGGGAACTGCTGCAACAGCGTTTGCGTACCGCATCGCTGAAACTGGGGCTGGTGGACATTACCGTCCCGGAGTTTCTGAGGGCCGAGCCCGCCCCCGTGGCGTTTGTCTCCGTCGATCTCGACTACTATAGCTCGACCCGGTCCGCCTTACGGCTGTTTGACGCAGGACACGATCGTTTGCTCCCGAGGGTCGTCTGTTTCTTCGACGATATCGTCGGGGGGACGCACAGCGACTTCACCGGAGAGCGTTTGGCGATCTCCGAATTCAACGCCTCACACGAGATGCGAAAGCTGTCTCCCATCTACGGGCTCAAGTATTTTCTGCCCTACGAGGTGATGCACGACTGGTGGCCAGAGCTCTTTTACTTTGCCCATCTCTTCGACCACCCTCGATACAACGAACGCGATCAGATCCATAAGCCGATGTCCATGGACATCGAGGGTAAAGAACATTGATCGCCCTAGTGTCCTTAGCCTCTATCATTACTGGGATGCGGGAGGCGCCGGCTTCATCGGTTCCCTTATCCGATGCCCTCATCGGTCAAGGTTATCGCGTGACCTGTTTGGGATAGCGGCATCGTGAGAATTCGGTTGACCGGGCAGTCACTAGAGAGCCAAAATTGTTTGCTAGCTTGACGACGGGTCCCCATCAGTAGGCTCCAAGACGTTGACCCCCGTGCGTCTTCTGAACGGCATTTCCCATAAGCTGCCCAAGTAACGGTTCCACGCATCCGGACCGTTAATTGTGAGGCCTGCGCAAGGATACACTGTTATCTCTCCAAAAAACACTTTGCCAGCGTCGTAAAGATCCACCCGGAGGAAATTGAGCCCATCACCGAGTGCCTCCGCACACTCGATCATCTCGTCGAGGTGCTTTGGGCGGGGCAATCTCTCGATCCGTTCGCGTCGCGGAGCAACGTCAATATCAAGCCTGTCCCAGGTTCTGCCGTAACAATCATACTTGCTCAGGGGACCTACAAATCTCTCGGCCTCAACCTGGATCATGTGGGCTCTTCCGCTGAATACGTAGAACTTGTAGTCTAGGGGCACCAATCCGGTGTTGTCGTTGAGGAACTCCTCCACCATGATGCGCGGCTCAATGTGCTTGTACGCCCACTCGCGGCAACGGCGATAGTAGTTCCAACCCAGCCACGAGGTGCACTTCTCGATAAGATCTTGCCTGTTCAGGCGAGCTTTGTCAGGTACGAGATAGACCCAATGCGAGCCGTGAGTAGCTTTCACCACAAACCTATCGGGCAGATCGTCGAACGGAATGTCCGCGGGGTCCTTCGTGACCCAATGCAGCGTCGGCAGAATGTGCTCGCCTATTCTTTCCGTAACGTAACGACGAACCGCGTACTTGTCCTGAAGCTCCGTCAGGATCGGCCGTCGGTCAAAGACCATGCGGTGCAAGACCCTTTCATTAAAAGTCCTGGGGCGTATGAGGTTGGGAAAGGTGCCATACGCTTCTTTGTGCCTGCGCATCGCGGAAAATGCAATGTGCGCAGACTCTGGCAGCGCCGCGTCAACTATGCGAGAAAGCACTCTCTGGGCCTTCCCTCTGAGCCCCCACCCCATGATCGCGCTTGGCGCGCCGGCGCTGTTACCTCACGGCGCCAGTTGTATCGCAAGACTCTCCAAGTACACGCCGAGATCACAAATTGGACTTGCCCCCGCAAGATTGCCGTGGAGCGCGAGCATTTGCCGCTCTTCGTCAGGCGGCGTCGTATTCAGCCGGCGCAACAGCTCTTCTCTATAGGCGAGCGCGTCAGCCAAGAACCGCTTGCGGAACTCGTTCTCATAGTCGCCGTACCGGCGCTGCCACGAGTTCGCCTCCGCCTGCCACTGACGTTCCATTTCCCCCTGGTTGCCTGTCACAGGCGGGCGGGTCAGTTTTCGCTCGAGTTCATCGGACTGAAATTTGTGCTCAAAATCGCACATCGCGTGCGCCAGCGTGGTGACACGGCTACGCACCTGCTGGTCGCCCATCGTCTTCAAGGGCTCCGTCGCCGCGGCGGGTGACTGAGGAATGGTCGAAGCAGGTGACTGCGGTACCAACGCGTTGGACAGGACGGTGCTACGTGCAAGGCGTCGTATCCCCTCGGTCAAATTCCGCACCTGTGCTGCCGATACCGCCAATGCTACCGCAGCCAAGAGCATGCCCAGCGCCACGCCGGCCTGCGTCAAGTGTTTCGGGACTCTCATTGGGACGAACGTGAACACGAGCGCGAGCGCTATCCCAATGATCCCGAGCACCGAGCCGAACATAACCAGACAATACCACCTCTACCTGCAAACCGGCGCCCTTCTTTCGGCTGTCGCCGTACGGATCGCGGCCTTATGAAGACCGTTTTGCGACGGCGCAGGAGTGATCGAGGAGTTCTTCGCCGCTGGCATTTTCTCCGGCGGCCCGATCGACGTGGCCGTCGAGGAGAATGAAGCCGGGATGGCCGTTGGAAAAGCTGGCGCCGATTGCTATCAGCGTATGATCTCCCATGTCCGCTCGGGCCCCGGCCACGCCGTCCGCGAGCAGCCTGAAGGGGTTCACGCCATTGAGCTGCGCCGCGTCCACCCTCATGGCCAGGTACTTATGCCCAGCCAGTAACACACCGAGTGGCGCCCAGCGGCGCGGGATCGCCGGCGCCCGCTGCAGCGCGGCGCGCACGTCCCCGCGCACACAGTCGATGTGGATGTGCAGCTGGTTCTGCGTTCGCGCGGCTGCAGAGTTGACCGCCAGCCCGATGTCATCGCGCGGGACCGTTCGATGCACGGCCTGGCCGACGTACGCGCGCACGCCCCAGGCGCTTTCGAAGTAGTTTGGGGCATTGGCCGCGAGAAGCGCCGGACTTTCTATTCCGGTAATGCGCGCCGTTGGTACGACGAGAAACTGCGTGGAATGAAACGGGTCCTTTAATACCGCATAACCATTTCGTTCGGCGCCGCGCAGCTCCACCCGCTGGCAGGGCGCGGGATCGCCGAACCGCTCCGCGTTCGGGACGCAGAGACGATGCACGATGTTCCACAGCATATCCGGGTCCGAGGATGGCCTGGCCGCCAGGCTGAGACCGCCGTCCGGAAACAAGAGCAGCGCGAAGGCGCACCACACCAGGGCGAGCGCAGCGAGGATACGGGCGGCGTGTGTCATGTTCAATCGTCTTGTCATGCTCAGTCCCGAAAGCCGGTCGAGCGGGCCATCGAATCCCTCGATGGCCCTTCGAGCCTCAGCGGCGCGTTACGTCCGGTCGACGGCCCGGCAAAACGCCTTCACGACCTCCGGGTCAAATTTCATGCCGGCATCGCGCCTCAGCGCGGCCTTCGCGTCAAGATAGTACAACATCGGCGAACCTGGGCAACCGATAACCATCTCCGCGTAGGCCAGCGTCACAGCCAGGAGGCGCGCCCCCAACGGAATAGCGCTCCCCGCAAGTCCATCGGGCTGGCCCTTGCCGTCCCAGCGCTCCTCGCGATGGCGAAGGATTGCCGCCACACTCAGAGGCACGCCGGCTCTAGACGACGCGTCGTTATTGTACAGCAGTGTCACCGCTTCGTGGATCTCTGCGATCTCGTTGACGCTGCAGCGGAGCGCCGCGGCCGTTGCCGCGGCCCACCTGCCCACCCGTTCCCGATATTTGTCCACCGAGTCCAGGTAGGCTCGCTCAACCGCGCCCGTCTTGGCGTGCTGGACGGCGACCGCAGCGCTGGGTGCGCTCGCATCCACCGGCGCGGTCGCGGTCGCGACGACTGCCGGCGCCGGTGGCATTGCGGCCCGTGCGGCCGCCGCCGCCGCGATTGCGGCCTCGGCGCCCTGCGCGTGGGCACTCTGCGTCCGCCTCAGGCGTTCCTGTTCCGCGTCGAGCGCTCTGCGCACGCCGGCGAGCCGTTCGCGCTCAACGTCAAGTTCGCGCTGCGCCGCCGCCAGTTGCTCGCGTTCGGCGCGCAGGTTCGTCTGCTCGGCCGAAAGACGAGAGGCTTCGGAGTGGACGATCCGCTGCAGCATGACAAGGCGGGCGGTCTCGGTCTCGATCTCGCGCGCCGGCGCGCCCGCCGGCGCCGCCGTCCCGCCGTTCATCTCGGGCCCCGTCCCCCGCGTCTTCGGGTCCACGCGGTCCGACGGGGCGGCTGGCTGACCGCCCGGTTGCGTGCGCGCTCCGGCGGCCAATACCCGTTCAAGCGACGCGCTTGCCTGCAGGACGAACGCGAGGAGCACTTCGCGTTCCTGGTCACCGCATACGTGGGCCTCGTCGAAAAAGTACGCCACGGCGCCGAACACGCGGCCGCCGCGGCCGAGCGGCCATGAACAGAACGCCCGCAGTCCCTCGCCGATCGCGGCGCGGCGGGTCTCGTTACCGGCCGGCAGTACGGCGATGTCCTCAATAATTGAGGGCACAGTGCTCCTGGCGCGCCCGCGCGCCGCCAGATCCATGCACGCCAGCTCGAGATGATGAGATAGATGCGCCCATGCGTTGGGGCCCGCGGGCGTGCACAGGCCGCCGACATACGAGTCGGACAGCTGGTGAAACCAGGGACACGTCACGGCGCCGGCCGGCGTGCGAACGAAGACCGCGCAACGCGATGCGCCGGTCAGCATCAGCGCGGCCCGCCCAATCGCGGCGGTGACGGCTTCCAGCGACGCGGCGCCCCGAAGTAGTTCGTTCATGGGCGCCAAGCGGGCCGTCAACTTCGCGCGCGGGGCGTCGTCCCGGGACCGCTCCGGCGCCTGGGTGATGCGCTCTAACTGGCTTGCTCCGGCAACCTGCGGCATGGAGTGGATATTCCTCGCAGCAGCCCGACGTGAATGGCTCACAATCAGCGCAACGTGTTGAGCCGCGCCGCAGATTTTTGATGCCCAAGACGCGCCCGGTTGAGCCGCGCGCGGGGACCCCGATCGATGACTCTGGGCTCGGGCGCGATACTCGGAAGACCACACGCAAAACACTCGCGCAGACGACCGTGTGTTCGGTAGGCCATGGCGTCCGCCGCAACCGGCCTGCGCCGTCCCCTCACACACCTCGGGCCCTAACGATTCATCCATTTGGGCGCGGCGGCGCTCGGACAAGTACAGCATTCTTAGGCCGCAATGTCCTATGCTTGATGTATCGGCGTCTTCCGCATCGGCAGCGGAAGGATCCGCAGGGATGGTCGCCGGCACCCGGGGGGAGGTCGGTCTCGGATCGGTCCCGAGAGAAAATGATGAACGAAGTTTTGTTCATCGTTGCCGACGTGATGAGGGCGACCACGCTGTTCCTCACGAGCCGTGATACCGCGGCGACCGCGGCCAAACTGCTCGCGCAGCACGGCCTGCTCGCGCTCCCGGTCCTTGAAGAGAACAGGGTCCTGGGTCTTGTGACGCCCGCGTCGCTCCTTACGGCGCCCCCCTACCGGCTTGTCACCGACGTGATGACGGCGCGAGGCCTCACTCCCGCCACCCCGGCGCTTCCATTGTCGCAGGCGTACGCACTCATGGCCGGGCAGCGGGTCGATGTGCTGCCTGTGATCGACGAAGGGAAGATCGTCGGCGAGATCTCGTCCACGGCCATCCTGCGCGTGCAGGGACAGCAAACGGATCCCCTGACCGGCCTGCCGTTCTCCACCGCCGCCCGCGCCTGGGCGGTGGCCGCGCTCGAGCGTGGGCAGGAAGTCACCATCCTCTTCCTCGATCTCGACAATTTCGGCGCCGTCAACAAGACGTTCGGCCACGTGGCGGGCGACAATATCCTCTGTACGGTCGCTCAGTTGCTGAGCGGGCTCATCAACGTTCAGACCGATGTCCTGTGCCGGTACGGCGGCGACGAATTCGTCATCGTGACGACGCGCCGCGCCGCCGATGCGCGCGCGCTCATGCGGCGGATTGAAGAAGCCGTCGTGGTTCCGATTGATGCCGGCGAAGCGGGCCGCCGCATCACCGTCAGTATCGGCACCGCCGGCGGGCGGCGCGGCGAAGGACGGAAGCGGGCGCATATCGCGGCGACGGTCGACGACCTGCTGACGCTCGCAAGCCGGGCATCCACCGCCGCCAAGGAAGCCAAACGGCCCGGTGGGCCTGCCCCGCGCAGCGGGCCGGAGCGAGCCGCCGCGGCCACCAGCACTGCGACGGCGGTTCATGCAGGCGCACCGGCCGGTGGGTCGGCCCCTGCGCCCCTGGAACCGCGCCTCCGCCTCATAGACGTCGTGACGCACGCCGATGCGACGGGGGCCACGGCCACCGTCACACTCACGCTCGGCGCGCGGGAGGGCGTCGGACGCGTCGGCGGTTCGATCCACGGTCAGGGAATGCTGTTCCTAGTGGCCGGAGCAACGCTAGACGCGATCCGGCGCTGCGCGGGCGACTCGCATGCGTACGTGTTGGAGGAATTGCACGAGGTGCCCATCGCCGCGGAAAGGCTGGCGGTGGTGGTGATAACAGATTCATCAGACGTGTCCCTTGCCTTCGCCGGGGGCGCACGCGCGCCGGACCTTCCGCACGCGGTGGCGAAGGCGATTCTCGCTGCCTTGAATAGGCGGCTCGCCAGGTCGCTGCCGCCTAGCTGAGCTCGGGCACCCGGATCATGGAGTCTCCGGCTCGGCGAGCAAACACGCTGCCAGGGATGCGTCATCATGTGCCGCGAGACGGCGTTCCTCGTCTTCCGCGTTGAGCAGTTGCTGGTAGACGCCAAACGCGTCATGCGAAATGAGGGAGCGCAGCTGCGTCTCGAGGCTTAGTTTCTTGAAGAATGAGCGCTCTTTGTGGGACTTGCGGTACAGCCAAATACACTGCTCCTGGAGACGGTGGAGCTTACGCTGGGTGGTGAAGCTGAGATCTCGGCGGTCCCTCAGGTCCGCGACCCGCCGGTAACATCGCCCGAGATCGCGAGCGAGAAGCGCGAGCTCGCTCGTGAGTTCTTCGAGGGCGATCTCCCGCGCCCCGTCCCTCACCACCCGCAGAATGCGGCTTTCGATCGTCGTGATCGCGATGAGGAGATCCGTAATATCCGGCGCCGTGCCCACGTCGTTCTCGTGGATCGGCACGATGGAAGTCCCCCTCATAGCCGTGCGCCGGGGCAGGTACCGGTCGTCTCACGACGTCGGGAAACGTGAAGCCTCTTGGCCACGAAACGGCGCCGGTTAACTGCTCAATGCGCAAGCCCGCTCTTGAACATGAGCACGGCTGCCTGCGTGCGGTTCTTCACGCCGATCTTCCGGAAGATCGAGCGAATATGGCTCTTCACCGTCGTGGTGGTCACGTACATGCTGTGGGCGATTTCGCGGTCGGTCGAGCCTTTGGCGAGTTCCATCAAGATTTGCGTTTCCCGGCCGGTCAATCCGCTGAAGTGGCCGCTGTCCTGGCCCTTGCGTTCCCGGGCCAGCGCGCGAAATTGCTCAACGAGATCGCGGGCGACGCGCGGGTTCATGAGCGTGCAGCCGTTGCACACGTCCACGATGGCACGAGCCAGGTTGTCCGGATCGATGTCCTTCAGGACGTACCCGGACGCCCCGGCCTCGACCACGCGCAAGGCACGATCATGCTGCGCGTCCTCGGCGAGGACAATGACTTCGGTGCCCGGGCGGCGATCTTTGATGAGCCGGATCGCATCCAGGCAGTCCAGCCCCGGCATGTCGTAATCTAGGAGCACCACGTCGGGTTCAGTGACGACGGTTTGCTCGGCGGCGTCGAGCCCGTTCGCCGCTTCTCCGACAACGACAATCTGGCCC
>Ga0209580_10000067_pt1 | contig 95144 bp, 65 predicted proteins | sample Coa_R1_5_FD_187153 | JGI IMG/M metagenome (GOLD analysis project Ga0209580, IMG submission 187153) | Surface soil microbial communities from Centralia Pennsylvania, which are recovering from an underground coalmine fire - Coalmine... | ecosystem: Environmental > Terrestrial > Soil >... | reverse complement strand
GCATGGATCGTAGGCGCGCACCACCGCCGAGACGCGGTTCAGCATGCCTTCCGTCAGCTTCGTTCCGTCAATGAAATGCTCGCTGACCTGTTGAACACTTCTCCCGATCGCGAGGTTGTTGTGGCCTGTCGCAACAATCAGGTTGGCCCAGGTGATCGCTCCTTCTTCGCTGACCTTATAGTGGTGAATCAGAGTGCCGCGAGGAGCTTCGATCATGCCGATACCTTCGAGAGCGTTCACACCGGCAGTAGCGCGCGTGTGGGTCTCGAGAATGCGGGTATCGTCCAGCAGCGTTTCGATCTTTTCGAGGGCATGGACGATTTCGATCAGTCGTGCGTAGTGATAAAGGAAGGCGCTGTGTGCGACCGTTCCGAATCTCTGGTGGAATTCCTTGAATTCGATATCCGCCTTCGGTGTGCCACACTGGCTGGCGGCATTGAGTCGACCGAGCGGACCTACGCGATATACGCCGTCCGGGTATCCGAGGGGCTTGAAGAACGGCGCCTTCAGATATGAGTCGCGCAGGCTGGCTTCACCGATGTAACTGGCATACTCCTCGGTGGGAACGTACTCTTCAACGACGTCTCCAGTGGCGCTAAGGAAGCGCAGGCCACCGTCGTACAGTTGCAGGTTCCCTTTCGCGTCGACCATGCCTGCGTACATGGTTGGGAAGGAGCCGAAGAATTCGATCTCTTCCTTGTAGTTATCGAGCGCACCTTTGAAGAACTGCAACGTTCTCTCGGCAATTCCCTTCACCGCCGGCAACTCGGAGAGGATGCGGTCCCGGGTGGCACTGGAAAGCGGTGTCGCGACACCACCGGGCACGATCCATGATGGATGCACGCGCTCCTGGGCCAGTCCTTCCACAATAAGCAAGCCGAACTTGCGCAACTCTATGCCCTCGCGCGCGAGTTCCGGATGGCCGGCAATGACTCCCAGCACGTTCCGCGAAGCCGGATCAGAGTCCATCCCCAGAAGGAAGTCCGGAGCCGAAAGATAGAAGAAGCTCAAAGCGTGCGATTGCACGATTTGCGCGAAGTGCACAAGTTCACGCAATTTTCTGGCGACTGGAGGAATGCGCACTGCCATGATCGCATCACAGGCCTTCGCCGAAGCCAGCAAGTGGCTGATGGGGCAGATTCCACAAATCCGCGCCGTGATTCCCGGCATTTCATAAAACGGGTGGCCCTCGGTGAATTTCTCAAAGCCGCGCACCTGAGTGACGCTGAATTCAGTGTTGGCGACGTGGCCCAGATCATCGAGATGAATCGTGATCTTGGCGTGACCCTCGATGCGGCTTACGGGCTCGATGGTGATGCGCTTCATCAGAAGCTCCTTATCCGAATTTCACCTTCAGATTGCCGTTGGGTTTCGTACCGTCCAGCAGATCATTGATGACTCCAACGATGGTTTTCGAAGGAGGTGGACAGCCCGGCAAACATATATCCACTTTCACGAATTCACGAAGTGGCCTGGCTTGCTTCAGCAAAGCTGGAACGCGTTCTGAAGGCACGCCTTTTTTCTCATCCGCACCGTCCACGTAAATGCGCTGCAACAACTTCTGGACCGGAATGGAGTTGCGCATAGCAGGAACGTTGCCGGTAACGGCGCAATCACCCAGCGAGATCAGGATGTTGGTACGCTGTCGGATCTTCTGCACCTTATTCAGATCGTCCTGAGAACTGACTGCCCCTTCGACCAGAGTGACGTCTACGTGCTCAGGAAACTCCTGTGCATCGACGAGGGGACCATAGACCAGGTCGATCTTCCGGCCGAGTGAGATGATGGCCGCATCCATATCAAGCAGGGACATGTGGCAGCCAGAACATCCGTCGAGCCAGACCGTGGCCACTTTCACCTTTTTCATACCTGAACTCCTCTCTGGTGCACCAGCGAGGTGACAGCCTCGATCTTCTTAACCATTTCTCCCACTGCCCAGCCTTTCTCTGCGAGCGCGCCAGTCGGACAGGCATGCACGCACTTGCCGCAGCTGGTGCAACTGGTGGCCTTGCCCCACTTTTCATTCATCTCGCTGACGATCCGGGCGTGAATGCCGCGCGACGTAAGCTCCCAGACATGCGCACCTTCCAACTCGGCACAAACGCGCACGCATCGCGTGCAAAGGATGCAGCGGTTGTGATCGAGCACGAAACGCGGGTGCGACATATCGATAGAGAGTTTTGGAAAGTTGTAGGCTAATCCCACCGTGCTGATTCCCAACGTGCTCGCCATAGTCTGCAGTTCACAGTGGCCGTTCGAAACGCAGACCGCGCAGACGTGATTCCGTTCGATCAAAAGCAGTTCGAGCGAGATTCGACGATACCGAGTCAGCTTGGGCGAATTGGTCGTAACCGACATACCCTCCTGGATTGGAGTAGTACAAGCTGGGAACAAACGCTCGGAGCCGGACATCTCCACCAAGCAAATGCGGCAGGCTCCTACGGAGGTCAGTCCATCAAGATCGCACAATGTGGGAATGTATTTTCCATTGGCCTTTGCAGCCTGCAGGATGGTCTGGCCTTCGAGGGCGCTGATCAACTCTCCGTCGATTCGGATCGATATTTTCTTTTGTGGCAAAGTTCGCTCCCTTCGGCTCGCAGCTAGCTCACGTTGGCGGTGTTGACGTCGCAGCGCAGGCAGCGGCAGGTTTCATCCATGGCTTCTTCGTGATCGAGGCCGGCGACCACTTCTTCTTGCGAACGGACCCGCACGGCAGCCGGGAGTGCCTGGCCTGTGTGACGGCGATTGGGGCTGGGCTCTTCTGGCGGAGTCTGCTCGTAATCAAATTGCGGATACAGATTCTGCCAGCGATCCGCCTCCATCAGTTGCAAATCGATGCTGCGAGCGGCCTGCTTGCCATAGGCCATCGCATTCGAAACGTTGGACGCGCCGGTTACGAGATCCCCTCCCGCGTAGAACCGAGGACGGCTCGTCTCCAGCGTGAACCGGTTCACGTCAATGGTCCCACTCTCTTTCAGGACCAGCCCCGAGGCTCTGCAGAAATCCAGGTCCACCGTCTCTCCGATGGCAAAGATGGCCGAGTCACAGTCAAAGCGCTGAATCTCATCGGTTGCGATCGGCTTTCGGCGGCCGGAGGAGTCATATTCACCGAGCCTGGTTTTGACGATCTCAATCGCCTTCACATTGCCCTTGGCATCCCCAATCACCCGATGGGGTGCAGCAAGGAAGACAAACTTCGCGCCTTCGTCCTTGGCCGCTCGGGTTTCTTCTTCGATCGCGGGCATGTCTTTGCGTTCGCGACGATAGAAGACGGTCACTTCGCAGCCTTTACGCAAGGAAGTTCGAGCTGAATCAATCGCCGCATTGCCGCCACCGATGACGGCAACCCGCTTCCCGAGATTGATGTCCTGGCCCGAGGCGACCGCCTCGAGGAAATTCAAGGCAGGATATACACCTTTCAGCTCCGTTCCAGACTGGTACACCCAAGACTCCTTCCATGTCCCAATCGAGAGAAAGATCATGTCGAAGTGGTCGTCGAGGTCGTTTAAGGCTAGATCGACACCGACGCGGGTATTGAAACTGAACTTCACTCCCAGGCGTTCAATCAGTTCGATCTCGTGTCGCAGGATCGACTTTGGAAGCCTGTATTCGGGCAGCGCGAAGCGGAGCATCCCGCCAGCCTCCGCCTTGCTGTCATAGACCGTCACTTCGTGGCCAAGCATAGAGAGGTAGAAGGCCGCAGTAAGGCCGGCCGGACCAGCGCCCACTACGGCAATCTTGCGCCCGGTCGCTTCCAGCTTGCGGGCGGTGATCGCAAGAATCATTGACTCGAATTTGTCAGACGAGAAGATCGAATCCGCTATGAAACGGTGGACTTCCCTCATGTTCACGGCCTGATCGAGGGTCTGCCGGCGGCAACGGCTGTCGCAGGGATGCTGGCAGACCCGCCCCGTCGATGAAGGCAGCGGATTGTCGAGAATCACCGATATAAAGGCGTCTTCCAGCCGATTCTCTTTGTACAGTTGCAGGAAACGCGGAATGTTCATGTGGAGTGGACAGCTGTTCTCACAGGGTGAGAGAGCCAGTTCCTCGCAAACTCCGGCTGCGCAGCGGTGGGCGAGAATATGGTCTTCGAACTCGTTGCGGAAGTGCCGTAAGGTCGTGAGCACCGGATTCGGCGCGGTTTGTCCCAGCCCACACAGCGAGCAATCACGGATGTAGCGGCTCAGTTCGTCCAGGACTTCAAGATGATGCGTAGTTCCTGCCCCTTCCGTGACGCGACTCAGGATGCGCATGCATTTATTCAATCCGACGCGGCACGGAATGCATTTTCCGCAGGACTCCGAGTGGGTGAATTCGATGAAGTAACGGGCGACATCAACCATGCAGTTGTCTTCGTCCATCACGACCATGCCGCCGGAGCCCATGATGGAACCGAGCTGCGCCAGATTTTCGTAGTCCACCGGGGTATCGAACATGTCTTGCGGAATGCAGCCGCCGGAAGGGCCGCCCGTCTGAACGGCCTTCACTTGACGACCTCCGACTGCGCCTTCACCGATGTCGTAGATGAACGTCTTCAACGGCGTACCGAGTGGCATTTCCACCAGACCGGTGTTTTTCACTTTGCCAACAAGCGAGAAGACTTTAGTCCCAGAGCTCTTCGCACTCCCGGTCTCGGTAAACCACGCCGGGCCACGCGTCACAATGGGAGCGATGTTGTACCAGGTTTCGACGTTGTTGATGTTGGTCGGCTTCCCCCACAGACCTTTTTGCGCTGGGAACGGAGGACGCGGACGAGGCCTGCCGGCTTCGCCTTCCAACGAGGCAATCAGCGCGGTTTCCTCTCCACAGACGAAGGCACCGGCGCCTTCGACCAACTCGATGTCGAACTTGAATCCGCGGCCAAGAATGTTTTCCCCAAGCAAGCCATATTCTCTTGCCTGCTCGATCGCGCGATTCAAACGATGAACCGCGAGCGGATACTCGGCGCGCACGTAGATGATTCCTTCGGTTGCGCCCATGACGTACCCGCCAATGATCATTCCTTCCAGAAGCGAGTGCGGGTCGCTTTCAATCTCGTTGCGATTCATGTAAGCGCCGGGGTCGCCTTCATCGGCATTGCAGATGATGTACTTGGGCTCGGCTTTCGCCTTGGCGAGGAACTCCCACTTGTTGCCGGTAAGATATCCGGCGCCGCCACGGCCGCGCAGCTTCGAGGCCTTGATCTGCTCGATCACGGCTCCCGGGTTGGCGTCGATCAAAACTTTATAGAGCGCCTGATATCCACCGACTGCGATGTATTCCTCAATGTCGTCCGGGTTGATGATGCCGCAGTTCCGCAGAACGATCTTCTTCTGACCTTTGAAGAAGGTAACGTCGTTCCACGCGGGCACCTCGGGATATCCCTGGCCGTATCGGACGTGGCCCGTGATGTGATCCCATTCCTCAATTTTGCAGCAGATGAGATCGGGAGTGAGATTGCCCTTGGTGATGTCGTGGAGCAATCGAGCCGCGTCGTTCGCCTGCACCTTCCGCAGCATGACGAGAGGATTGCCGGGCAACCGGACGTTCACCAGCGGCTCCTGGAAGCAGGCTCCAAAGCAACCGACGGGTGCGAGGACCAGGTCGTCGCCGCTGGCCTCGACCGCTTGTGCGAAGGCATGGTAGAGACCCTCGGCTCCGTTGCCGCGGCCGCAGGTTCCCATTCCTATGGCAACGCGGGGAACAGCGGGAACGAGCTTGGCCATCCCCGCCTCCCGCACTGCGTTGAAGGCGCCAAAATCCAGAATTCGAGGCATGCTACTCTCCCGCTCGGATGGTTTCGATTTCGCGCTGGACGGTACGCTCCGTGGCGTGCCCGCAGATGCGATGATTCACTTCGACCACCGGAGCCATGGCACACTGACCGAAGCAGGCGACGGTACGCACGGTGAACTGGCGATCAGCGGTGGTGAGCAAGAGCTTGTCGGCTTCATTGCCATCGGTCTCGCCACCTTCGAGGCCGAGTCCTAACTCGAGCCTTGCGCCTTGCAGCAGGTTGCGCGAACCGCGCGTATGGCAGGCGGTGCCGCGGCATATGCAGATCGTGTTCTCACCTTGCGGCTGCAGATTGAAGAGCGCATAAAATGTGGCGACGCTGTAGATGCGAGCCAGGGGCATCTCCATTCTGGCGGCGACGTAGTGCAGGGTCTCCAGCGGAAGATATTTGTAACGATTTCTCTCTTGCGTAGCTTCAAGAACACCCAGCAACGCTCCGGGCCGACCACGGCGACTGGCGATCTGCTTGTCGATGAATACTTGCTCGTCGGTAGGAATACTCGCAATCGAGGGTGTTGGCATTGACACTCCTCCGCGCGATGTGAGCGCGAACCTTCTAATGTAGCGATTTTCGACAACAGGACTCTGTCACCGCGGACACAACCATGGGTGACATCAATCACAGGGTCAGAACTTCAGTGATTGAATGACTTGCGGGAGATCGGACCCCAGCCAGAGAACACAGAGCTCCCCGTCAAGCAGAACTTTAATCCTGCCGATAACAACGTAGTGAGGTCGAGTATGCGGCGGGGGTTTCTTCTGACGATGCTATTAGCTGTGCTCGCGTCTCCGGGCGCGGGACAGCAAAGCGATCGTCGAGACATTGAAAGCAAGCTTCTCGCCCTGGAGAAGGTTGGGAAGCTGCAAGCAATTCAATTGAAAGACCTGAAAATGCTAAATGAAGTCTTGCACGAGAACTATGTTCTCGTCGATCAGGATGGCTCGCTCCTCAATAAGGCGCAGGTTCTGGCTTACGTCGGGAAGGCGACGTCTATGCAATACTTCGTCAGCGAAATGACCGTTCGCTTACATGGAAATACCGCGTTCGTGACTGGCGTGTATAGACTCAACGGAGTCGTGGCTGGTAGACGGATCGAACAGCGCGTCCGATTTATTGACACTTGGGTCGAGAAGGAGGGCAAATGGGTCACCATCGCCAGTTTATCGACGCCATTGACATGAGACGCGCAGGACCAAACAGCGATTGGAGCGCGATAAGACCGATGTGCTTGATGCTTCTTTTGTGTACCTCCACGGCGACCTGGTTATCGGCTCAACAGTCGGACACAGCCGCCTCTGGCGCAATTCGCGCGCTGGAGCGTGAATGGGTTGAGGCGCAGTCCCACAACGACAATCGGGCTTTGAGCCTTATTCTCGACCGCGAGGTTGTTTATGTGGAGTACGGTCGACTAGTGACCAAGGCGGATTACCTCTTACGAATCAAACACCAGGATGCATCCACCGACGAAATCGTAATGGAACCCATGATAGTGCGCGTCTTTGGCAACACGGCCATCGTTACAGGAAGCTATCAGGAGACGCAGCGCCAAGGCGGTATGCGCAAATTCACGCGCTGGCGCTTCGTTGATACCTGGGTCTACAAAGAACACAGTTGGGTGCTGATCGCGGCCGGATCAACACCAACGCGGGACTAGCCTTCATTCATCCTTTCTGGGTTATTGTTTGGTAGTGCGTATGACTCTCACGGGCCCTAGCAATCCCGACGCTACCAGCCTGGAATCTGCCTTATAAAATTTCGGCGATGTGAAGGTATAGCTCTTCGCAACGTTGGGTTGACGGTCGCCAATGATGCGGTTGACCCACGCGTTCGTGACTTTTATCTCGACCGTATTCTTCCCCGGCTTTAGAGCAGGAGTGATATCGACCCGGTAAGGTGTTTTCCAAACAATTCCCAGTGGCTTGCCGTTCATAGATACTTCCGCCAGATTCTTCACGTCCCCGAGATCGAGCCACACGTCGGCACCTTTAGCAGACCAGTCAGCCGGGGCATCGATCGTTTTCGTGTACGTGCCTTTTCCTGAGAAATACTTAACTCCTTCATCGGAACTGTCACTCCAGGAGATCAGCGTGTCGACGCTGATCTTCGCGGGCGCTCCCAGGTTCGGCTCAAAGCTGAGATCCCAGGGACCTTCCACCGTGGCAAGTGCGGTCTCCACTGTCTTCGGCAGGCTGCGGGAGGTGGTCTTCGCAGGTTTGCGGAATACGACGAACACCGTTCCCCAAGGCTCCAGGTGTAGAGGTACGGTCGTGCGGCCGTCGGCGATTTGGAACGACGCTGGCTCTGTCGTGCCAGTATCTGCGTGCCAGAGCTCGGCTTCTTTTCCTGTTACGCGAAAACTGGCATCCACGCTCTCATCGCGGTCGTTGCGGTTGTCGACAAAGTAGAGGTCGCCGTCGGCAAGCTTACGATGAACGAAGAGCAGATTCGTATCGGCTTGAGGTTTCGTGTAGTCGAAGTCGCGAGCAACGCCGGCCGCGGTGAGGACATCTCCCAAACCCTTATCTCTATACACCCGCCCTTTGCCTACTGTGTTTCCGCTGCCGGAGCCCCAGAGTTGCTCCACGATGCCCTGAAACTCTTTCGGATCGTCGCTCAGGCTCGGCGTGTCCGTTGGCTTCGGTCCCGCAACGATCGCTCCCGCCTGGACCAGGTCGCGAACCTTCTTCAGAACAGGCAGCGACATTTGCTGACTGTGCGGGTCGAGCGCAAGGACGCGATAGCGCATGCCGCTGGGAGTAGCGAGCTGTCCGTCTTTGAATGTGAGGACATGAATCAGAGCATCCGCATTGATGTAATCGAAGTTGTAGCCTGCAGGAATATCAGGACTCTTCTTGCCAAACAACGCCGTGAGGTTGGAGTCTTCGCCGTAGAAGTAGGCGATATCGGCGTCGAAGCGTCCCTGTTGTAACAGGTAAGAACTGCGGGCCAGATACGATACCCACGGCTTCGCCTGCTCCGCCCAGGTTTCATTGCGGTTGAACCATTGCCCAAACGGTCCGAGGGCAAGGCCCGGCTTCTTGTCGAGCAAAGGCTGGTGCACCGAGGTGTGAATGACGAACCGATTGAGGCCCATCGCCAATTCTTTGTCAGCGGTCGGTTTTAGGGTGGCGGGCGACCAGGCCCAGGCACCTGACGATGCAGTCAAAGATTCCGCGGCCACCAGGTTCTGGCCGTAGATGTGGGCGACCGAAGCGGACTCGCGGATGTCGGCGTTATATCCATACTGTTCGTTGTTCACTCCGGGTTTCTGCGTCCACATAGCTGACATGGGCACATCATTGTGGCGCTTGACCTCCATGCCGTCGCCGATGAAAGCTCGCCCTTCTTCGTGCGATTCGCCGTAGTGGCCCATGCCGCGCGCGTGCAAGATGTCGTTGATCTGGTCGTAGTGATTCTGGGCCAGCAACTCGCCCAGCGTTTCGCGGAAGTCCCAAAGGAAGCGATCGCTGTCCCGAGAACTTTCGATGACGTGGCCTGCAAGGACGGGCAGCCAGGGGCGAGGGTCATAACCACGACGTTTTGTGAATTCGGGAACCATGTCGTCGGTCCAGTTCGCCGTTCCGGCCTCCCAGCTATCGTTAATCACGAATTTCAGTCCACGCTTGCCCATCAGGTCGCCGACCGCGCTCTTGTAGTTGTCGAGGTACTTGTCCATGTACTCCTTCACGTCCTCGCGACTGAGCTTATCGACTTCAAGGCCTGTGCCTTCGGGCGATGCCGGATGGTTCGTTACTCCGGTGAGCGAATAGCCGAAACGAAGCACGACCCATTTGCCTGCCGGCGGCGTCCAATCCAGAGTGCCATCGGGATGCATCTTGGCGGTCAGGTTCACGATGTCGGTCTTACGGATCGCATCAGATGCAGACACTTGCGGTGTGGGAAAAGCGTCCAAGCCGATCAGATTGGCGAAGCCGGCTTTCTCCTCGAACCGGCTTACGTGCGCGCCCGGATGAAGGACGAGTTCTGAAATCTCAAAATTTGGGTCAGGCTTCATGCCGCTGAAGTCGCCGAATGGGTTCTCAACGTCGAACGTCATTTCGCTAAACCCGGCGGGTGGCTTATCGGAAAACGCGATGCGGAAGAATCGCGCGCTGTTCGCCGGAAACGCGATGGTGTGTTCCTGGCCGCCGTCATTGGGGATGTCGACCAGTTTGCGGAAGGTCTGGCCGTCGTCACTGGCTTCAACATCTGCAATTGATGGCGCTGCGCCAAACATATTGGCCGCTGCCGCCCCCGGATCATTGAGCACCAGCGTTACTGCGTGCATGGTCTGCGGAGACGCGAATTCATACTGTACCCAAGCCTGCTGGCCTGCCGGCGCCTTGGGCAATTGCGTCGTCTTGACCAGATCACCATCGTCGAGCAAGGCCAAATTTAGGGTGCCGCTGCTGGAAGTGATTTTGGGCTGCAGCGTGGTTACTGACACATCGCTTTCGGGCGCGCGATAAGCAATTACCGCCGTGTCCGCATAGAAGGTCGCTCCCCCGGTTGGGGGCTGGCCGCTAATCATCGCAAGAAAATCGAAGATGGGGATGTCTTGGATGGGCCCACTGACTGTCGGAGGATGCGGCAGCGCGCCCGTGAACGGCTTCCCACCGTCGACTCGGACTTCGCTCCAAACTACTTTCTTCATGCCCTGATTTGGCTTCACCCAGGGACCGCCCGATTCGCTCCATCCCGGAGATCCCGCAATCGCTTCCTCAAGTCCAAGTTGATCCGCGAGGGTCGTCGCGTACCGGAACGCATCTTTCCATTCTGGCGTCATATAGACCAAGCGCTTGTCGACCAACTTCGGAGTCGTCAGGGACGCGTCGAAGTTCTGGAAGCCTCCGATGCCAACCCGGTTCATCCATTCTAGGTCGAGTTTGATCCCTTCCTTGGTGATGTTGCCGTTCATCCAGTGCCACCACACGCGTGGCTTGGCAGAATTCGGAGGATTTTTGAATCCATCTTCTAGAGAGGCCGGCCCATTTTGCGCGAAGGATGAGGAGGATGACAGGCTTCCGGCCACAGCTGCAACTGCGATTGCAAGAATGCACGCAACACGAGAATGGCTCATCGAGGGTTCCTCAGGTTCAGTTGTCTTTCAAATCCCAGATAGAAATCCGCTTTCTCGGTGAGAAAAAAGATCACAGCGAATTAGCTTTCGCGATTTTTCCCAACGCGATAGCGCTCGGCTTCACCGTCCGCTTCTGGGTCTCGCGGTCGACGGCGATCAGTCCGAACTTCGGGGTGTAGCCGAAGATCCATTCGAAATTGTCGAGCAGAGACCAGTGGATGTAACCGCGGACACCGATGCCATCATCGATGCACCGCTTGACTCCGTGTAGTGCACGCCGGATGTACTCGACCCGGCGCGTGTCGTCTTCGGTGGCAACTCCGTTCTCGGTGACGATGACCGGCACTCCCGTTTCCTTTGCGGCAAGTCGAATAGTGTGCTCCAGCGATTCGGGATAGAACTCATAGCCCATCTGCGTAAGTTCGGCGCCTTGCGGCGGAGGCAGTGCTTTCGATGCGATTCGCGAACGGGTATACGTCTGCACTCCGATGAAGTCGTCTTGTTTGGCCAGCTTCAGCCACGGAGCGTAAACATCCGCCTGTTTCTCTGCGCTACGGCTGTCGGGGCCTTCCGGTTGGTCGTCCTCCATGGCCAGGGTCAGGCCCACAGGAATGTTCTTTGCAGACTTGATGGCGGCTTTGGCTTTCGTGTGCGCGGCCATCATGTTCTCGCGGGATTTTTCCGCGTCACCAATCAGGAAGCTGCTGAATTGCGGTGCATTGAGGTACTGCCTGAGGCCAGCCTTCTGCGCCGCCATGATTCCGGCGAGATCCATTCCCGCCGGAGCGTTGGGGAGATTGATCCAATGGAATAAGAATGGGATGTCGGGCTCATTGAACGTTGCGGCGTAAGCGATCAGGTCGCCGAGATGCGCGGTGACTTTTTCGCAGTAGCGCGCGAACAAATCAACGGACTCTGGATTCTCCCATGCTCCCTGATAGGCAAACCATCGCGGCAGCGTGAAATGCGAATAGGTGACGAGTGGAGTCAGCCCACGTTTGTGGCATGCCTCCAGCATGCGCCGGTAGTGTTCCAGTTCGGCGCGCGAGAAGAATCCTTTCTCCGGCTCGATTCGCGCCCACTCGATGGAGAAGCGATAGGCATTGAATCCAAGATCGGCGAGCTGGTTGATGTCCTGCTCGTAGAGGTGATAGTGATCGCAGGCGTCCTCCGACGGCTCTTTGTACATAGTGTTGGGCGCCCGTTCGAGCAGCCAGTTATCGCTGTTAACGTTGTTGCCCTCGACCTGGTGAGCGGCGGTGGCGGCGCCCCAGAGGAACTTCGGGGGAAACTTCGGGGAGGCAGCGGGTGTTAGTTCGCCCGACAATGGTGGCTTGCCAGCAGAGGCGAGCAATCGTTCGCCTAGCCCGATTCCTAGCGCGAAAGTTGCGCCCTTCTGCATCCACTCTCTGCGATTCATGCTCATGACGGTTCTGTGCTTTCGCTCACTTCACTTCGAAGTTATAGGTTCCTGAACCAACCTGGACCACGTTCTCACCACCTTCCGACTGCGTGGTGACTGGTTTGCCGCCTTCGGTTACGTGTGCTCCTGCTATCGCAGGCAGGAACACCTTCGCTGATGTGTTCGCGGGAACGACGACTCGCAGGAAAAATGGTCCCATCGGACTTCCCTTCCAGTCGCTGACGATCTTGCCGTAAACCGAGTCGTACTCGGCGCGCGCTGAAGGCATGCGTGAATCCAGATGGGGATGGACTACGATTTCCTTAAAGCCGGGGTCGCTCAGTGTCGTGTCGATCCCGGCCGCGTAGCGGTATACCCAGGCGATCACCGACCCGAACGCATAGTGGTTGTACGAGTTCATCGACGGATCTCCGGTATCGCCGTTCCAGCGCTCCCACCACGTGGTCGCACCTTTGGAAAGCATGTAGCCCCACGATGGATAGGTCTCATTCAGCAGTAGCCGATAGGCAACGTCAGACCGGCCGTGGTCAGCGAGGGTAAAGAGCAGGAATGGAGTGCCGAGGAATCCGGTCGACAGGTGCCAGTTGTGCCCCTCGATGTCCTTTACAAGTTTTTCGACGAGAGCGGATTCGAGCGACTCCGGCGCCATCTTTGTATAGAGCGCGACAACGTAAGAGGTCTGCGTTCCGGTTCCGACAGTTCCGTCATCTTTGATGTACGTCTTCTGAAAAGCCGACCTGATGTTCTGCACGACTTCGTCGTAGTGTTTGACGTCGTCTTCCCTGCCCACCGCATGCGCCATCTGCGACATCATGTTCGCGATCAACGCCCAATAGGCGGTTGCGAGCAGATCTTTGTTTGTATTGGGATCGGGCGCCAGCCAGTCTGCGAAGTTTGGCCCGACTCCGTTTTTGCGGATGAAATCGGGATTTCGACTCTGGATAAATTCCATCCAGCGCTGCATCGCGTCCCAATTCTTTTCGATCACCGAGTTATCCGCGTACTGCACCCAGGTCGTCCACGGAACGATCACGCCCGCGTCACCCCATCCCGGAGCCCCGACCATCCCTTCATTCCATGCCGAGGTTCCTTCCGTTCCACCTCCGCCAAACGGAAGCGTGTTGGGAGAGACGTTGGTAAAGGCTCCCTGGCTAGTCTGCGCGTCCACAATGTCTTGAATGAACTTCTGCGAGAAGGCGGCCACGTCAAAGTTGTAGCTGCCGGTACGCCAGAAAACACCGGCGTCGCCCATCCATCCCAGCCGCTCATCGCGCTGCGGGCAGTCGGTCGGAATGCTGAGGTAATTTCCTCGCTGGCCCCACAGGCCGATCTCCCACATATGATTGACGAGATCGCTGGAGGTCGTCAGCTTGGCGGCAGGCTCGCCACTTACGCTGCTCACGACCTGCCCTTTGATCGCGTCGAGAGATGGCTTGCCGGGATAACCAGTCACCTCGACGTAGCGAAAGCCGTGAAACGTGAAATGTGGCGCGAAGGTTTCTTCGCCACCGCCTTTCAGAATGTATGTGTCCGTCGCGTCGGCGTTGCGTAAGTTTGCGGTGTAGATCGTGCCGTCAGGGTTCAGGATTTCAGCGAACCGCAGATGCACTTTTGTGCCCGCGGTGCCTTTCACTTTGAGCGTGACCCATCCGACCATGTTCTGGCCCATGTCGAACACATACGCACTATCCGGCAGGGGCTTCACCTCTTTGGGCGACAGAGTGTCGATTACGCGCACGGGCGCGGTGATCTGGCTAGTAAGTGCGATTGATGGCGCATCGGCGATCGACGCTGCGCTCCAATGTGAATCATCAAAGTTCGACTGTTGCCAGCCGGCATTTTCCTGGCGGGCGTCGTAGGTCTCGCCACCATAAACCTGGGATTCGAGAATGGCGGAAGCTGACGCTTTCCAGGAATCGTCGGTGACGACTATGTCGTGAGTGCCGTCGGCGTAGTTGATTTCAAGCTGGGCCTGAAAACGGTCCGGCGGAGCGAAGAAGTGCATTCCGACCCAGGTGAGGGGGCTGCCATACCAGCCATCGCCGAGAAGTGCGCTGATCTGATTCTTACCGCGATTTACAAACTCTGTAACGTCGTAGGTCTGATACAACACGCGCTTTCGATAGTCGGTGAACTCGGGCGTGAGCACGTCACTGCTGACGCGCGTTCCGTTGAGGTACACACGGTAGCTGCCGAGAGCGGTGACATAGAGGCGGGCGCTGCGAACCTGCTTCGAGACGTCAACGGCCCGGCGGAAGGAAGCCGCGGGCTGAGGCAGGGGCCCGGGATCACCGAGTCGCTTGTCGCCTAAATCTGCCACGACGTTGGCGGCCTGCGCTGATGCATCGCTTTCTGCAGATGCTTGCCAGGTTTCTCCAGACGCGAACCGTTTGATGGAGCCGTCCGCGTCCGTGATCTTAATCAGCGCCGCAAGTGCGGCCTTCGTGCTCGTAGCGCCGGCATTTGGACCCCTCTCCGGAATATCCGGCGCGGTGACCTTGATGTTCACGAGGTTGTCGCCAAACTTGAGTTCGTCGGCGATGTCACGTCGATCGAACGTTCCCCATTCGTGTTTGTGGCCAACTTCTCGCCCATTCACTTCTGCGGTGTAATCTCCGCGTACTGCGAGGAGCAACACTGCGGCGCGAGGTCTCTCCGAGAGGGGAACATTCAGATGAAAATGTACAGAACTCTTCGGAACTGCCGCGAGCGCGTCTTGTCCTTTTAGCCAAATCCAGTGGATATCTTTGCGGTCGGCTTCGTCTTGCGGATTTCTCCAGGTGATCCACTTCGCTTTCCAGTCCTCCGGGCGGAGGAGGCTCATTTCCCACCACGCCTCTTCCACCGAGTCCGACGCCCTCCCCGACGCATCCCAAACACGAACCTTCCAGTAGTAGCGCTTTCGCGATTTCAGAGTCGGGCCTTTGTAAGCAATTCCGACAGACTCGTCGGAGTTCGTTTTGCCGCTGTCCCACACATCAGCCTTCGCTGAGCGCAACCCATCCGCACTGCTGGCTACCAATATCTCGTATGCAATTTGTTTCCAATTACGCTCAGTGCTGTCGCTCTGCCATGAGAGATGAGGACCCTGTGCGTCGATCGCCAGAGGGTTCTCCCGGTATTCACAGCGTAAGTGTACCGGTGCTGCCGAAGCAGCGCTTACCGTGACCGCAAGAGCGACGAACATCTTGAGCAGAGTCGGGTAGTTCAAGCGATTCTCCTGTCGGGATCGACTGAGGCCGTGAAGGCGCTCACTGTGCCGTGAAGAGCAGACGTGGACATGACTGCTTGATCGTCGAATGGCCGGGATGGTTTCACCGGGCGGCCACTCGTGTCAACTTGCGAGCTGCCGTTCCCTTGCATTTCGCGCTGTGAAAAGCACTGGGATTCGATAACCGCCAAAAAACTTGGTTGACCATGCAGAAATGGGGGATTGGAATCGGCAAGGTTCTTTCGGGCTCTTCGTGCAGTAGGGCCCACATTTCGCATTGCAGAACAGGAAGAGTGAGCTACAACACTGAGCCTTGGCTTTAACACACCTGAACGCATTCCATCCCGAGCAGAGCAGCCAACTTCTTCAGCTTGCCGGAGACGTGCCCCACTCCCACTGCGCAGTGATGCGCCGGACCATGCGCGTTCCACTCATTCAGGAAACTTCTCGCTCCGAGAGCGAACTTGTACCGGCTATTGGTGTTGCCGATTTCTAGAATCGGTCCAGACACAGACTCTCCTTCCGCTGTCAGGAACTTGAGTTTGCCGTCAACGGTCTGCACGACGGAAAGCAAAGTGACTGGACCATGCTTCACAGACATCTCCACCGAGAGGCCGTGCCCCACCTTCCCGTGATATACCTCGAGCGGCCGGACTTTGGTTTTTCCCTGTGCGATGGCGACATGTCCCGGTCCGTCGTGCCCCATCAACAAGACATCGTCGTTGTAGTCCACGGCGTAATATTCGGTGAAAGAACCTCCAACCCCGAATGTGTCGAGTATCTTCATGGCCTGAACATTCTTGATTTCGTACTCTCCAGCAACAGGCACGCCACGTGCCGTCAGCAAGCTTGTGCCCAGGATGATCGAACCGATCGTGTCCTCGTTGTCCGCACTTCCCACGCCTTTGTGATAGTAGGCGAGCGAGCCGAGATTGTGGCGATCGACCAAACGATCCAGAGCCACAGAAGTGCGAGCGGCGCGAAGAAGTTCGTCCTCAGAACAATCGGGCTGTATATCGAAGGCACTTCTGAACTCTGCGACCTTGCGATTCACATCCGCTGAGCTGACGTCGCGTCGCAGAGCCGCCAGTTCTTCTACTTCGAGGATCTCGATGTGGCCTCCGAAGTAAGCGCATTGCTGGGTAAGATCCGAGTAGATGTCGAGCATGCCTCCGTAGTAATGGCCCATCACTCCGAGGCGGTTGTGCTCCATCACACGCGCCACGCGAGCGGCTTCGATCCAATCGGAAATCTCCGTCCAGGCGATAGGGTCGTCATCGAGCGTTCCGGTGACCTGAAAGAACGGAATGCGGCAGCGATTGAATACGTTCGCGATCTCTGGAACCGGACAAGCCTGGCAGAAGGCAAGCCACTCGCCAGTCATCTTGGCGCGGTCTCCGAGACGATTGAATCGCTCGTAGTCAATGGCGGCTGCAGGCGAGAGATTCAGAATGATGACCGGCACTTTCGCGCGGCGGACGGCCGGGAGCACGGTCGAAGATAACGCATAGGTCGTGACGTGCAGAAAGATCAGATCAACATCTGCTTTGCGAAACTCGTGTCCCGCCGCTAAGGACTTCTCCGGAGTGTCGACGAGTCCGAGATTGACTACCTTTACCCGAGAACTCTCGAGCTTTCCTGCAACTTGCTCGGTGAATCCAACCAGCCTATCCCTGAGTCCGGGGAATTGTTCCCAGTACGTATCCAAACCGATGCCGAAGAGTCCGACCTTGAGTTGACTGTCTGAAGAATTCATTCCGAAAATGTCCCGTTAAGTAAAGACCTGTAAATCGGGAAGCATAGCCCGTGTTCGCCCGGGTCACAAGCCTGGCGCCCAGCTGAAGCGGCATTTCGAAGTGCGAAACGCGCGCGGGTCGATACCGAAAGAACTTCGAAGACTAGCGGCTTTTGATGGCATGCACTTTGGCACAAATGTTCGCTGGCAAAGCGCATGTTGAATCGCTTCGATGCCATTCCCCCATTGTTTCTTATGACGAAACCGGCTTCAGTCTGTAGATTGAGCGTTGACGTCGAATACAGGCTGGTGCAGCATTCGATACCTGCCATTGAAAGGTATTCGTTGTCCCTGGAGGAATTGCATGAGCATTCGGTTGGCATCACAAATAATGACGAGCATCTCTGTTCTAATATTCTGCGCTTTGGCTTCCTCTGCTCAGGAACAACCCCTAAAAGTGACGCCGCATTGGGACAAGGTCATCCACACATCCCAGACAACCTCGACGCTTCAGGTTGTGGTCAATCCTCCACTGCAGCGGGGCACGCCCGTGCATGACAATGCGTTCAAGGCCCTTCATGATCTCGGAGCGGACTATGTGCGTTACGTTCCATGGCTTCCCTATCCGAAGCTCGGGGTCGCCGAGCTGGAACCTCCAAAGGATGGGAAAACGTCCTGGGACTTTACACCAATCGATCCCATGACTATCGACTTTCTGGAAGCGACGAAGGGACACTCCGTCATTCTCAACTTCAGCACAATCCCGCAATGGATGTACATCACCGACAAACCTGTCGCTTATCCTGCAGATCCCGCGCAGGTGATCTGGACGTACGAGCAGGGCACGGAGCTTCGCGATCCCAGCATGAAGGAAGTCGCCGACTACTTTGCCCGGCTTGTCTCGTGGTACACGCAGGGTGGCTTCACCGATGAATTCGGCAAGCGTCACGAGTCTGGATACCACTATTCGATTCCGTACTGGGAAGTGCTCAACGAGATCGATTTCGAGCACCACATTTCCCCAGAAACTTACACCCAGCTGTATGACGAAGTCGTCCTGGCAATGAAGAAGGTTCAGCCCGATATGAAGTTCGTCGGAATGGCGCTGGCTATACCCATCGAACCGCACTACTTTGAGTATTTTCTTGACCACAAGAACCACAAGCCGGGCGTGCCATTGGATTTCATCTCCTACCACTTCTATGCAATTCCTTCGGTCGACGAGACCCCGGAGGTGGAACAGTTCACGTATTTCGCCCAAGCCGACGGATTCCTCAAGACGGTTCGCTACATCGAGGCAATCCGCAAGTCTTTGTCTCCCGAGACAAAGACGACAATCGACGAACTCGGCGTGATTTCGGCTGACGATCTTGCTCAAGGGACGCCGGGACACGTGGCTCAGCCAATTCCAAATTCCTACTGGAACCTGGCGGGTGCCATGTATGCGTACCTCTTCGGGGAACTGACGCAAATCAGCATCGATGTTGCCGGAGAGTCACAGCTTGTCGGATTTCCCACGCAATTCCCCAGCGTCTCTATGGTGGATTGGAATGACGGAAAGCCAAACGCGCGCTTCTGGGTGCTCAAGCTGCTTCACGACCACTTCGGCCCAGGCGACAAGCAGGTCGAGATTGAGACTATGCCGAACAATCCGTATGTCTACTGTCTGGCCTTCGTCACGCCCAACGGCAAACATCGCGTGCTGTTGGTTAACAAGCGCGATCGGAAATTCGATGTGACGGTAACAGGCGCGAGCGGCGGACAACTGAACTACGTCGATCAAACTACCGCCTTCCAGCCTCCAGCCATGACGAAGCTGAGTGGCGACACGACGAGCCTAGGCGGATATTCCGTGGCCGTTGTGACGCTGCCCTAGATGCATGGACTCATTGCGCGGATGGTTCGACTTCCTGCTTCGTCACTTCGCGGGGAGAAAATACGGGTTCCAGACCACGCTGCTGGCTTGACCTGTCATGCAAGCGACGGTATTCGGCCATTGCCTTTTCCTGTTCGGCATTGTTGCCCAGCGCTTTCTGGATTTGGGCCAGACGATACCAGCCGACTTCGTTCTCGGGATCGATCGCAACCGCGCGCTGCACATGGATCACAGCCTGGTCGTTCAATCTCTTGGCCTGCAACACTGCCGCGAGGCCCAGTTGTGCTTCGGGAAAATCCGGATAGTGCTGCAACGCCTGATCGAAGTATTGTTGCGCTTCGTCGAATCGATTCGCCTTACGGCGCAGTTCGCCAAGTTCGTACGCGGAATTTGCATTGGAGGGATCGATCTGTAGTTCCTGCTCGAATTCCTTTTCCGCGGCCGCGAGATCTTCCGCCGAGTGCCGTTGCCAATAGCGCCCAAGCAAACTTCGACCGACGCGGTAGTGGATCCCCGGCCGCTGCGGCTCCAACTTCAGCACCTCGTTATATTCCGTGATCGCCTGATCGTAAGATCCCTGGCTCTCGTGCGCTTCCGCCGCCGCAAGATGTTTCCAAACGGACGTTGGAGCAACTTGCGCCAGCTTCTCCATGGTCAGGAAGGCGAAGTTCCCGTAGATCTTTCCGGTCTGATAGAGGATCTCGGGATCATCCGGGAAGAGTCGGTTCAACTGCATCGCAACTTCGACTGCCTTGTCGTCTTTCTTCAGACCGGTGTAGGCCCGCTGCAATTCCAGGCCACACATGCGCTTGATCTCAGAGTCGGAGGAATTATGAATGCACTTCTCCAGTCCCGGGACAGCGTCCTGGTAGCGACCGAGTTCTGAGAGCGACATCGCGAGAAGATTGTCGGTCTTGGTCAGCGCAGGCTTCAGTTTCAGTGCTTGCCGCAGAGTGGGAACTGCTTGCTCGAACTTCCGCTCCTGAAAATAGATGAGACCGAGGTTCGCATGGACCTCAGCCATTGTTGGCTCAAGCTGGCGCAGCTTCTCGAACGCCTTCTCGGCGTCGGCATAGCGCCCGGCGGCGAGTGCGCTTTGGCCTTCTTCTGCGTAATGCTCGAGCGAGTCGTTGGATTGGGCATCCGTAGCGGTTGACCAAAACCCCATGGCGACCAACAAAGCCCAAGAGAGTTTGCGGAGAATCACCGGGCGAGTGTACCTCAAAAATAATCCCGCCAGCCGGGGAGGCTGGCGGGACTTTAGTTGCTTGCGGCAGGGTGTCAAAATGACAGCTTGCCGCCGAATTGCAGGATGCGACCGGGTCGTGCGCTGATCACCCGGCCGAATTGCGGATCTGCAATGTTGCTGTCCACGGAACTCTGGCCCGGCCCGCCGGAAGCTGCGGCAGTGGGGTCGATTCCGTATTGCGTGTGGTTAAATGTGTTGAATGTCTCTACCCGGAATTGGAAACCAACCCTTTCGGTGAACTGGAACGTCTTGCCCATTCCAACATCCCAGTTGTTGATGCCGGGCTGTGTCAGAGTATTGCGTCTCGTACTCCCGTAGACACCAAAAGCGGGCTGGGCAAACGCAGCGGTATTGAACCACTCATTTATGTTTTTGTGGCTAAGGTTGGGATCTCCGACCTGGTCTGCCCTCATGTTGAAGCTCAGATAAGCACCTGGATCGGGAGCCAAGACGGAGAATGGGAAACCGGTTTGGAATGTGGTGATTGCGGTGACTTGCCAGCCACCGATTGCCAGGTTCGCGATCCGATTGGCGTTCCCTAGCACGCGCTTGCCCCGCCCGACTGGCAGCGCGTAAACCACGCTGTTGACGAACCGATGCTTCACGCTGAAGTCCGAGGGTCCGTAATCGAGCGACGGAATCCTGTCATCCATGTGGCCGGAAAAAGCGTTGGCGGCTCCGATACCGGCGGGGGCAGACTTGTCATCCATGCTCTTTGCCCATGTGTAAACGGTTAGCAACGCGAGGTCTGAGGATCTATGCTCCAACTTCACGTTGCCTGCGTTGTAGTTGGAATACCCAGTCCACGAACTGTTCAGAGGCCCAGGAATCGAGAAGTTCGGAAGAGGCTGCCGCAGGAAGAACGGACACTGGTTCGCGAAATACGTGCCCTGCGTCCCGGGGAGCCCGGCGAATGCTGTCTGGCAAGTAGAAAGCTGGGCGCCGGTAAGCTGGCTGGGCGTATTGAGATCAACACGATCGAGAAGATGCAATCCTCGGTTCCCGACGTAGTTCACTTCTAAGGTCGTGTTACGAGCCAGTTCGCGCTGCACCGATACCGTGTACTGCTGAACGTAAGGATTTCGTGGATGGTCAGAAATGATCACAGCGACGAACTGGCTCTGCAGCGCCGCTGCTGTCACGGTTCCGGTTTGCGACGGGAACAGCTGATCCGTGAGCTTGGGTGCTACCGCGGCCGATTGCGCGTTCGGATTCAGCGATGTTCGTTCCACAAAGGGAAACAGATCACCGGAATCATCGATCTCGCGACTAAGAAACGAGTCCCAGAAGATTCCGTAGCCACCACGCACTACCGTCTTGTCTCCGCCAAACGGCCGCCAAGCAAAACCAAACCGAGGCGCAAATGGAGTCTTGGAGCCGTCCGCAGGGTTGCGCCGGCCGCAAGAGCGGTAGAAGGTTTGACCTGCCGGGAGGACACCATTAGCTGACAGCGCAGGATCCCCATAGCACAACCCACCACCTGAGAATCCTGCAGCGCCGGGCAGATTTTGGTCGTCAATCCAGAACATTTTGTTGCTCTGCTCATAAGGGACGTTGCGATAATCCCATCGCAGGCCAAGGTTCAGGGTCAACCGGTTGTTCACCTTCCAATCGTCTTGCACGTACGGAGCGAAATACATGAAGTGGTATTGGTTCAGGTTTCCCGCGATGCTCGCGCTGCTGAAAGGTCCCGGCTGAAAAGTGTTCGCGCCGTTGTAATATCCGAGCAGGAAGTCCGCGACTTCATTCCCAGTACCACACAGACCGGAAGGTGTCGTGCAACTTCCACTCGCACTGTTGTTCAAGATGTTGTTATTGGTGTACGAGTATCCCCCCAAAAAGTTGGTCGAAAGGTTTCTCTTCTGGACGAACCTGCGATAATCGAAACCAACCCCGATCGTGTGCCTTCCACGAATCATTGTCATCGAATCGGCGAATTCCCAAGTGGGAATGTCGCTGGTTGTCGGGTTGTTGCCGGGGCTGCCCACAGTGCTCAACAGTGTGCCTTCGAAGCCGATGGTCGGAAAGCCTCTGGCGTAACTGGGTAGAGCCGAGAAAACGCCAGTGACTCCCAAGCTCGAAATCTGGGCGCTAGATGCCGGCGGCGCCCCCTGGATCGCCGTGGCGTGCAGGTAGCCGAGCCGGAAGTTATTCACGTTGTTGTGTCCGAGGGTGATCGTGTGGGACGCGGTCCAACTGGTGGAGTTCTCGGTGAAGATGTTGATGCTGAACGTGGGGGAAAGATTTTGGGGATTCTGGTTGCTGAAATCCGACTTGGTGAACCGGAAGAACACAGATCCCAGCCGACCCAGATTTTGGTCGATCTTGTAAGTCTGCTGGTTTGTATTGTTGGGAAGTGTCCGTTGTAGTTGGTAGTTGTTGATACCACCTCCGCACGCGTTGGAGTCAGCCACACACTTAGGGGTTGGTGCCGGAAAGGCGCCAGCCGCAACCGCGACCTGAGCAAGCCGTGAAAAACTGGTCGTTGGAATGAGGTCGCCAGTGAATTCCTGCCCGGTCAGCGGATCACCGGGCATGCACGGCAAAGCTGTTCCGGGGTTGGTAAGGGCCACCTGACAGGGAGAACCGGTGGACAAGTCAAACGCAGGAAGTCCCGTTGCAGAGAAGTCGCCACCAAGTTCTGCAGGCGTCGGAACAACGCCGTTTTGAACATATCCATTCCCGATTCGCCAGCCTTCATAGTTCACCAGCCAGAAAGTCTTGTTTCGACCGTCGTACAGTTTGGGAATGTAAACGGGTCCACCGGCCACAAAACCAAATTGGTTTTGCCGCAGCGCGGGTTTGACAGGGGTGGTTTGAAACGGTGTCGGCGTGTATGCATCGAATGCGCTGCTGCGGTCGAACAAGAAGGCGGTTCCGTGCAATTCATTGGTGCCGCTCTTGCTGATGATGTTGACTTGGTTCGCGCTATACCCATATTCAGCAGCGTAGTTCTCGCTCGCGACTTTAAACTCTTGTATGGCGTCCTGGGACAAAATCACGGCAGGAGTAGCGAGTGCTTGATCCGTGTTTGTAAGACCATCGAGTGTGTAGTTGTTTGATTCCGGTCGGCCACCGTTGATGCTGATCGCGTTCCCTGCACCTTGGCGCATCTGGCCCTGCTCGCCTACGGTCTGCACCGCGCCGGCACCGATGAACAGAAGGTTCAGGAAGTTGCGCCCGTTGAGCGGCAACTCATCGACCTGTTTCTCGCTAACCAATTGCGACACGGCTGAGCTATCGGTGTCGAGGGCGACGGCGCTGGCCTCAACCTGCACACTCTCACTTACGGCCCCGGGCTTCATAATGACGTCGGCCCGCGCCTCCTGACCCACCACCAAACGGATATTGTCCACGACCGACTTCTGAAAGCCCGCCGACTGAACTGTCACAGTGTAGGTTCCCGGCGCCAGATAGGGAACGGTGAAGTCACCAGATGAGGTCGTCTCCGTATGCTTGGTAACGTTAGTTGCAACGTTGGTGACGTCCACACGTGCCTTCGCCACCACTGCTCCGGAGTTATCTTGGACCGTTCCGAGGATGGTTCCGTAGGCACCGCCTTGGCCGTAAAGTGACGCTGGGGCCAAGCTGACCAATAGGCACAGCGAGAGAATGCGTGTCGTCGCGGACATGATGTTTTCTCCTCGCGACGTTTGCAACCTCGTGGAATGGGGATCATTCCCGCGTCTCGCAAAACCTGATGGTGGAACTTTCCCCAGCCCCAATACCCACGTCGCCGTCTACTGGGGGCGGATGCTCCCATTGACCGACGAGCACCGTCAACTCGCAACCGGGAAACTACTCGCATTTCGCGGTGAAAAACCGAATTGGCAGCGGACAGCACGGGCGCCAAATCGTTATTTAGCAATCGATTCACGCTTAAGTTCGATTGCACTTTCTGGGCGGCAAACGCAACCTCGCCGTCCATTTCGTTTTGCATTGCAGAAAGTTTTGCAGCGGGTGCTGGAGCGACGTGGAACATATCCGCGAGAAGAGCACGCTAATCGGAATTCAGAGTACGCGGATAGGTTTTATTGGCCAGCACTCTATTTATTAGTGGGACAGAGGTTGGCGGGTTGAGTCGAAAGGATCGGTTCGAACCAGGTTTGCCAGTGCGTCGTTCGGATAGTAATGATCCACCGTCCCAGGGGTCACCAGCTTGTGCTCAACGAACACTGCCGGCGGCACCGGACGTTGGTTCAGAATGTCGAGACTGACTCTGATCAGGTTTTCGCCGTAGCGCTCGGGGAAGTAGGCCACCGACCCGACGAATCGGGTTTTGGGCTGACGCAATTCCGCCCTTCCCTCGGGCGACGCATTTTGCCCGATGACGGCGCAGTTCTCAGAACGGCCCGCCTCCTGAAAGGCCCGCAACGCACCGAGCGCGCTGGGGTCATTGATTGCACCCACCAGCGCATGCCGCGCGTGCGAGGAACGCAGATGCCTCCGCACGGCTTCAAAGCTCGGGCCCAGTTCTCCGTCGCCATCCAGGTACGTCACGCGACAGTTCGCGGCGCTCGGCAATACCAGATTGATTCCTACCAGCAATCCTGACAAACGCATGCGTGGAAGGTTCCCTGCCCGCTTCAACTCGAGCAGCAGAATTTCGTCCACTTCCGAGTGCCAGTGCTCTTTGACCCAGCGGCCTAGATAACGGCCGCCGATCAATCCGGCTTCGTAGTTATTCGCGCCGTAATAAGTCGCGCCAGGATGAGGGATATCGATCGCGATCATCGGGATGCCGGCCTCGCGATACTTCGCCGCAACGATGGGAGCGACCTCCTCGTCGGTTTGAAACTCGATCGCCAGGTCAACCTTCTCGCGCACGAGCAAGTCCGCGTTTCGCTGTGCGGTCTTGGCGCTGTAACGATTGTCGAGAGAGATGAGTTCGATGCCTTCCGCAGCCGCTGCTCTCTGCAAGCCTTCGGACACTTCTCGGGAGAACTGATAATCGGTGCCCTGCGCCGCATACCCCAAACGGTAGAGCCTCTGCTTCCATGGGCGAACGCGGGACTGATAAAGGTTCTGTCCAACTTTATCGACCATGCCGCACTTTTCAAGAGTGTAGAGAAGCCGGAACACCATGGTCTTCGGCAGGCCGCACCGCGAACAAATCTCCTTCAGAGGCAAAGCCTCGCCCGGTGAGTGAAATGCGCTTAACAGTTGTGAGGAGTGAATAATGGACTTGACGAGGTATCGGTCACGAGTCTGAGCGGCGGGGCTCATAGGTGCGGACATAATGATCCATTTTTTTCATTTTGCAAAGCGAAATTTGCGATAGCGACATGGGCAGAGCCCGCCAGTAAACGGACAACGAACCCGGCGTTATTCCGGTGCAAGATATTTGATATGGCGAAGGAATGCCTGGCTGAAAGATGGAACGGCCTCAGTGTCGCCCAACAAAATCGTTTATGCTGTAAATGCCGCGGAATTTGCGGGGCAACTCTCTTCCGCGTCAAACGGAAATTGACAGTGTGATTCTACAACGCGAAATCAGGGCGGCTGGCTGCACTCACCGGTTGAGCAGTCCCCCGATCGGCGTCAGAATCGATATCTTGCCTTCTTCGCTCTTTGCCCTGCGTAGTGTGTTGTTAGGGCATTTCGCTGTGCGAAACACTAAGATTTGCCAAAGAAAACCGTGACGGCGCGAGAGATCGAATGTAATCTTCCGTCGCTAAGAGAGGTTTGCATGGGTTCGTCCACGAGTGACAAGGTTTTTGCCGCCCTTGAGACATTCCGCATTGAGCTGCCATCGTGGGGATTCGCCAATACCGGCACCCGTTTCGGAAAATTCATTCAACCGGCTGCGGCCACCACCACCGAGGAAAAGTTCAGCGATGCCGGCCAGGTGCACCTCCTGACAGGTGTCTGTCCGACTGTGGCGTTGCATGTGTTGTGGGATTGTCCTGCCGGAGTGCAAAGCACAGACGAGATCAAGCGTTTCGCCAGCCGTTATGCCGTTGCTCCCGGATCCATCAACCCCAATCTTTTTCAGGATCAGGAATACAAGTATGGATCGTTCGGCAATCCGGACGAAGCCATCCGTCAGCGGGCCATGCTTCACACCAAAGACAGCATTGAGATCGCACGGCGGCTCAACAGCAGAGACATTTCTTTTTGGTTTGCAGACGGATCGAATTATCCCGGCACCGCCAACATCCGGCAACGCAAAGAATGGTTCACCGACGGTTTGAAAATGGCGCATCAGCAGTTGTCGCCAGACCAACGGATCCTAGTCGAGTACAAACCGTTCGAGCCCGCTTTCTACCACACCGACATCGCGGACTGGGGAATGGCTTGGCTGCTGTCACGCGCGGCCGGCCCGCAAGCCAAGGTTCTAGTCGATACCGGGCACCACTACGCGGCGCAAAACATCGAGCAAATCGTTGCCTGGCTTTTGTCGGAGAATATGCTGGGTGGTTTCCACTTCAATGATCGCCGCTACGCCGATGACGACCTGACGATGGGTTCGATCGATCCCTATCAGGTATTTCGCATCTTCCACGAGATCCACTTCTTTGAATGGGAAACCGGCCAGCGCGCCGACATTGCCTACATGGTCGACCAGAGCCATAACCTGAAGGGCAAGATGGAAGCCATGATTCAGACCGTCACTATGGCCCAGCAACTCTTCGCCAAGGCTGCATTGGTCGATTCGAAGAAGCTCGCAACAGCCCAGAAGAACTGCAATCTCGTTGACGCCGAGTCGGCGCTACAAGATGCGTTCGCCACCGACGTCCGTCCCGCAATCCAGGAATGGCGAGAATCCAAAGGGCTGCCCAAAGATCCGATGGAAGCGTTCCGGCAAAGCGGATATTTGGAGCGCATCACGAAAGAGCGGGCAGTGAAGAACTCCCACAACGTGTCTTCGTATGCCTAGCCCTCCTTACCCGAAACCTTATCTGGCCTTCGATTTCGGAGCCGAGAGCGGACGCGCGGTTCTGGCGCTTTTGCAATCCGGCATTCTCACGACCGAGGAGGTCCATCGCTTTCCCAATGAGCCCGTGGAATACGGCGGTTCCCTTCACTGGGACGTTCCTCGCCTCTGGCTCGAGGTGCGGAAGGCCTTGACTCTTGTGGAACAGATGGAACTGGCGGGGATCGGCGTGGACGCCTGGGGCGTGGATTACGCTTTGCTCGGCGAGCGCGGTGAATTGCTTCAGAATCCGTATCACTATCGCGACCGCCGGACCGAGGGCGTGATGGATGACGTTTTTCGAAAGGTCGCGAAGGATCAGATCTATCGGGCGACGGGCATCCAGTTCATGCCGATTAACACCCTCTATCAGCTCTACGCTGCCCAGCGCGACACTCCCACAATTATCGCGGCAGCGAAGCAATGGCTCACCATACCGGACCTCTTCAATTACTGGCTGACCGGAAATGCGGTTTGCGAATTCACGAATGCAACCACGACCCAGCTCGTCGATCCGGTCAAACGCACATGGGCAGTGGAACTGATGCAAAAGGTGGGTCTGAACTCCAGCTTGCCGGCACCCATCGTCGAGCCGGGCTCGATTCTAGGAACATTGCTCCCATCTCTCGCGCAGAACTCCCCTTTGGCAGGAACTCCAGTCATTGCTCCGGCCTGCCACGACACCGGATCTGCCGTCGCCGCTATCACGGCTCGCGATGGCACCGCGTTCTTGAGTTCCGGAACCTGGTCGCTGATTGGCACCGAGCTGGATGCGCCAGTGATCACTTCGGAGGCACTCAGGTTGAACTTCACCAATGAAGGCGGAGTCAACGGAACGACGCGGCTGCTCAAGAACGTGATGGGACTCTGGATGTTGCAGGGTTGCAGAAACTGCTGGAGCGCGCGCGGTCAAAATTCCGACTATCGGGAACTGGTTGAATTGGCAAGTCGCGAACCCGCCTTCACTCATCTTGTGGATCCCGATGACGAAGCCTTCCTTCATCCACCCGACATGCTCGCCGCCATTGATCAATTCTGCCGGAAGACACATCAGCCCACACCCGCGACTCCGGGTGCCTATGTACGATGCGTCCTCGAGAGTCTGGCTCTGAAGTATCGGCTCGTGCTGCACAGTCTCGAGCAGCTTAGCGGAAAGCGCATCGATCAGATCCGCGTGATCGGCGGCGGCTCGAAGAATCGATTGCTCAATCAGTTCACCGCGGATGCAACGGGGAAAAGGGTCCTGGCTGGGCCGGCCGAGGCTACCGCTCTCGGGAACATCGCTATACAAATCCTGGCAACGGGCGAAGCTTCGTCGCTTCAGCAGGTGCGCGGCATCATCGATCGATCCTTTCCTACGGAGGCCTTCGTGCCCGTCGAGACCGACAAGTGGGAGCACCAGATCGAGCGATTCGAACAGTATTGCGAGATGACTTATGCCTGAAATCAAAGAAACAACATACTTGAAGGATCTCTGGAACGAGCAGCACGTCCGCGAATTAGGTGACAAACGGCTGGCTCTTTTGCGGTACCGCTCCAATTTGTTGGGCGCGGATCTCCGCATCACGAACTTCGGCGGCGGAAACACGAGTTCGAAGATCGAGCTACCCGACCCGTTTACTGGAACACCGGCCCGCGTGCTGGCAGTCAAAGGCAGTGGCGGCGACATTGGCTCGATTACCGAGTCGGGATTCGCTCTTCTTTATCTCGATCGCCTGGAGCACCTGAAGGAACTGTACCGCGGCGAGAAGTATGAGGACGAGATGGTCCGCTACTATCCTCTCTCCGCTTTTGGCGAGAATCGCGTTGCCGCGTCCATCGATACTCCTTTGCATGCGTTCCTTCCGTTTACGCACGTCGATCATCTGCATCCCGACTGGGCGATTGCCCTGGCCGCCAGTGCCAATGGCAAACGTAAGCTGGATCAATTTAACAAGGAGTTCGATCGCAAAATCGTCTGGGTTCCGTGGCAGCGACCGGGTTTTGAACTTGCGCTGCTCATCGAACGAGCCGTCAAAGAGAACCCAGGTGCCGAAGGCTTGATCCTCGGAGGCCACGGCCTGTTCACGTGGGGCATGACGCAGCGGGACTGCTACCTGAACAGCGTCCACACCATCGACCAGATGGGGGAATTCATCCAGCAGCATCAGGCCAAGAAAGGCTCTCTGTTCGGTGGAGTCGAGCATCCACCGGTTGAGGACCGCAAGGCCATCGCCATGCAGATTCTTCCTGCACTGCGCGGCACGGTCTCCTCGAACCGCCGAGTCGTGGCGCATTACGCCGACCATGACGATGCGCTAGTCTTTGCCGGATCGAAGTGGGCCAAGGAATTGAGCTCTCTTGGAACCAGTTGTCCCGACCACTTCTTGCGAACAAGAGTCAGCCCGTGGTTCATCGATTGGAACTCCGCGAAGGAACACGTTCAAGCCCTCAAGAACCGTATCCATAACGAGGTCACCGGCTATCGTGCTGGTTATAAGAAGTATTACGAAGAGTGGGCTACCAGCGAGTCCCCCGAACTTCGCGATTCGAATCCGTCGGTCGTTGTCATCCCCGGGCTGGGCCTGTTCGGTTTCGGCAAGAATAAGAAGGAAGCCCGGATCACGACCGAGTTCTTTATCAACGCCATCCATGTGATGGCGGGAGCTAACGCTTTGGAAGATGGGAAAGCTTCCCATCCCCTGCCACAGGCGCGGACTGCGGAGCAGTCCAAGCAATTCACGGAATTTCACAACTACGTTGCATTGCCAAGGTCGGAGGCGTTCCGCATCGAGTATTGGGCTCTGGAGGAGGCCAAACTCCAGCGCATGCCCGCCGAAGCAGAATTCAGCCGGAAGATCGCGCTCGTCATCGGCGGAGCCAGCGGAATCGGCCGTGAAGTGGCCCTACTCCTCGGCCGCAGGGGAGCACACGTTGTGGTTGCCGACTTTGATCAAACAGGCGCCAGCAAAGTAGCCGATGAGGTCGGGGCAGTCTCGTCCTCCGAGTTCGTTGCCGCGACCGCAGGCGACCTTAGCTCATCCGAGTCTCTGGCAGAAGCGGTTCGATTCACGATTTCGAAGTTCGGCGGCATTGATATCGTTGTCAACACCGCAGCGATTTATCCAGTACCCGGTCCTGAAGGAGAGCTTTCTGAAGCGCAATGGGCTAAGACGTTTCTGGTGAATGTAACCGGAAATTACCTTCTCGCCCGCCAAACGGACTGGGTATTCAAAGATCAGAGCCTGCCCGCCACGATGGTGCTCACCAGTTCGGCGAATGCAGTGGTCCCCAAGAAAGGGAGCGAAGCCTACGACACGAGCAAGACGGCCTTGAATCATTTGATTCGTGAAATCGCCATCAAGCTCAGTCCGCATGTTCGGGTGAACGGAATTGCCCCGGCAACGGTCGTCGCTGGGTCAACAATGTTCCCGCGCGATCGCGTCATGCAATCACTCGAGAAGTACAAGATTGAATTCTCAGAGTCCGAGACGACGGAAGAACTGCGTAGTAAGCTGGCCGATTTCTATGCGCAGCGCACGCTGACCAAGCGCCCCATCCTGCCGCAAGACTGCGCGAACGCCATCGTCTGGCTGGCCGGCGAACAGAGCGGCAAAACAACCGGTCATGTGATCCCGGTGGACGGTGGCTTATCCGAAGCCTATCTTCGGTAGGCGATCTTGGTGAAGGAGCTAGAAAATGCAGCGCATCTGCTTTGTGTTGCAAGTCAAGCCCGGGCGGCTTGAGGAGTACAAGAAACGCCATCGCCAAGTATGGCCCGAGATGCAAACAGCTCTCCGTGAAACCGGCTGGGGGAATTACTCGCTGTTCCTGCGCGATGACGGTCTTCTCGTCGGATATCTGGAAACTGAAGACTTTGAGCGCGCACGCGCGGGGATGTCCCAGCGCGAGGTGAACGAAAGATGGCAACGGGAGATGGGTGACTTCTTTGTGCAGCCCGACGGAGTTCTTCCCGATCGCGCGATGCGCCCGTTGGAAGAAGTCTTCCACCTTTAAATCACACTTGAGGAATAAATGAATCCAAACCCGGCACTGGGAGTTCTTTTTCACTGGCTCGGCGGCCTCGCATCAGGCAGCTTCTACGTTCCCTACAAAGGAGTGAGGCACTGGGCGTGGGAGACCTACTGGCTGGCGGGAGGATTCTTCAGCTGGATCATCGCCCCATGGATTCTCGCTTCCTTTCTCACCAAAGATCTCTTCGCCGTGCTGGGTCAGGCGCCTGCGTCCGCGCTTTTCTGGGCTTTCTTCTTCGGACTGCTGTGGGGAGTGGGCGGACTGACCTTCGGCCTCACCATGCGTTATCTCGGCCTATCGCTGGGGATGGCGGTGGTGCTTGGGCTTTGCGCTGCATTTGGCACGCTTATGCCCCCAATTTTCCGTGGCGAATTCATGACTCAGGTTGTTGGGACTTCTTCGGGCCGCGTGATTCTCTTCGGGATTTTCGTCTGTCTCGCCGGAATTACCGCGGCTGGCCTGGCAGGTATTTCCAAAGAGCGCGTTATGTCACCCGAGCAGCAACGAACCGCCATCGAAGAGTTTGATCTGCGCAAGGGGATTGGTGTCGCTGTTCTTTCTGGCGTCATGAGCGCGTGCTTTGCTTATGGCCTGGCGGCGGGCGATCCTATCAAAACTCTCACCGTGCAGCACGGCACGGCTAAACTCTGGCAGGGATTGCCTGTGTTGATCGTAGTTTTAGTAGGGGGCTTCCTCACCAACTTCATCTGGTGTCTGATCCTTCTCAGGCGCAATAAAACGGGGTACCAGTTCTTCGATTCGCGGATTCGAGTGAACGGGCCTAAAGACGAGCCAATCATCGAAACTGCCGTTGATGCGCCCAGCCGCGAAGTGGTGGAGCACATCGGCTCGTATCACGCGGGAGGAACTCGCGTTGCCGTGATGTCGGAGACTCTGCCGCCGGTCATCGTCCATGCGCCCATGCTTCGCAACTACCTTCTCTGCGCTCTGGCCGGCACGACCTGGTATTTCCAATTTTTCTTCTACACCATGGGCGAGAGCCAGATGGGACGCTACGGCTTCTCCAGTTGGACGCTGCACATGGCCAGCATCATCATCTTCAGCAGCCTCTGGGGAATCGGCTTCAAAGAGTGGAAAGGCGCCGGTGCGCGCGCCGGATCACTTCTTGCTTTGGCACTCTTTCTGCTGGTTGCGTCGACAATGATTGTCGGCTACGGCAACTATCTTGGGTTGGCGAATACCGCGCACTAGTCAGGCAGAATTTTTCCCCGAGTTTCCACTGCGAGGGGAATGACCAACATACCGATTCCAAAGGCAATGGCCGTAAACGCAACCGGTTTACCGAGAGTTCCGATCCGGCTGACCAGCGCTCCCAGAGCGAAGTTCACTCCGGCGGCGATGAAACGTCCGAACGAAGTAGTGAAGGCAAATGCGGTCGCGCGCACCGCGGTCGGATATTGCTCTGGCAACCAGAGACTGAAGATCGCGAAGTTCCCGCCAAAGAAGCCCAGGAAGAACAGCACTGCGATGAATGGCTTCAATCCGTGCGGCAAGTAGAACGCCCAGCCAAAGCTCAGCACGATACAGGTCGCCATGCCGAGGAAATAGAAGGCGAGAATTCTCTTGCGGCCCATTCGTTCGGCCAACGGAGGAGCCGCCAGGCATCCAAGGATCGTCCCCAATGACACTAAACCCATACCGGCAGAAGACATCTGGACGGCTCGCGCTTGTGACAAGCTCTCTCGTTTGGCGAGGCTGATGATCGCTGTCGGCGCATACACGGCTGCCGCCCACAAGCCACAAATGGCCGACGCCAGCAGAAGAGTGTTGACCACGGTGCGCTTTGTGTAAGGAGGGTTGAAGATTCGGCACAGAGACGAAAGTCCGCCTTCGGCTTTCACTTTTGTCTTTTCTTGCCAGCGCTCGGGTTCTTTCACTCGGGACAGAATCAAGGCAGCCACGACGACGGGCGTTAGCCCGCACCAGAACATGGCACGCCACCCATACCGTGCTGCGATCGTATAGTTGAGGGCGGAAGCCAAAAAAAAACCGGCATAATAGCCAGTCTGCAAATATCCGGCGCCCATTTTGCGGCGGTCTTCCGGCCACGCTTCGGCAACGTAGGTTCCCGCCAGCGCCCACTCGCCGCCAATTCCAATCCCCGCGAGCAACCGGAACAATCCCAATTGCCACACCGTCTGCGATAACGCAGCCAGGCCCGTGAATGTCGCATAAACAAAGATGGTGGCAGCGAGCACGCGGCTGCGCCCGAACCTGTCGGCAATCGGACCCCAAATTAGTGACAGTCCCCATCCCACAAGGAAGAAAGCAAAAAGAATCGATCCGGCGAATCCTACATTGGCTGGGGTGGCTTCGTAGCCAGACTTCGGAAGGAGTTCTATGAGAGCGGGACTGAGGACCAGTGCGTAGATGACCGAATCCATGCCGTCTAGGGTCCATCCGGCCCATGCGCCCCAAAATCCAGTGATTTGCTCACGTGAGAGCTTCGTGCGGATTGGGCCATTCACTACTCCAACAGCCACGCGGTTGTTCTCCTTCGTGGGCAGGAGCATAACCCGCATCGCTAGCGGGAAAATCTACGCCACGGGATCGCTTGCCGAGTTCTGAAACATCGCTACCAGTGCGGGCTTCATTACCTTCCCCATCGCATTGCGAGGAAGCGCATCCAACACGAGAAGGCGGGAAGGCAGCTTGTGAGGGGCGAGTGATTCCTTGGCCCATGCACGTAAAGACGAGAGATCCAAGGCAGCGCCATCGGGTAGAACAACGGCAGCAGCGACGCGCTCTCCCCACTCTGCATCGGGCACGCCGACTACGGCACATTCCGCTACGGCAGGATGTGCGCGCAACGCCTCCTCAATCTCCAGCGCTGACACCTTATGTCCGCCAGTCTTGAGGATGTCCACGCTCGTCCGCCCCAGAATGCGATACACCCCGCCTTCGACCATCGCACTGTCGCCAGTGCGAAACCAGCCATCGCGGAAGGCATCTTGTGTGGCGTCGGGCTGCCCCCAGTACTCCGCGAAAACGTTCGGACCACGGACTTCGATTTCGCCCGGTGCTCCGGGAGGAACTGGATTACCATCGTCTCCCACAAGCTGAACTTCGACGCCCGGCAGCGGTGTACCGACGCTGCCCGGAACACGCTCGCCCCTCAGCGGGTTCGACAGGGCCATGCCGATCTCCGTCATGCCGTAACGCTCGAGCAGAGTGTGGCCGCTGATTTCCTTCCAGCGTTCCAGAATGCTCACTGGCAACGCTGCCGAACCGGACACCATCAAGCGCAACCTGGCGCATGCCTCTGTCAAGTCCGCGCGGTGCTCCGGCGACGCCGACTCCCAGGCAGCGATGAGCTTCGCGTAAATGGTGGGCACCGCCATGAAAAGAGTTATTCTGCCGCTCGCGATCTGGTCCCATACCGTATTCGCATCGAATCTCGGCAGCATGTGACACGTCGCCCCCGACCACAGCGCACAAGACACAACGTTGATGATTCCGTGCACGTGATGCAGCGGAAGGCAAAGCAAAATAGCATCGTCAGCGGACCATTCCCACGCTTGCACCAAGCTCATGATTTGCGCAGTAATGTTCGCGTGCGTAGTGACCACGCCCTTGGGCCGGTTCGTCGTGCCACTGGTGTAGAGAATCATCGCACGCCGCTCGCTGGTGACTTCCCGCAATCTCGCCGTCTGAAATGCGAAAAGATGCTCGCACGGCAATGCGCGAATCCCACGAGCGGCGGCGACCGGTTCCAAAAGGGCGGCAGCAGAAGCGTCGAACAACAATGTCGATGTTGCGGAGTCGTCGATAAGATATTCCAGCTCAGGCTTCTTGGAATCTAGCGGTAACGGAACGGCAACCCCACCGGCCCGCCAAATGCCCCACTGCACCGCAACCCACTGAAATCCAGGCGTAACTAGAAAAGCCACGCGAGCTTGATGCAGATCCTCCCGGCCGCTAAGTAGCGCGGTGGCCACGCGCGACGAGGCATCAAGCAGATCGCGATAACTGAACGTTCCTTGCGTGTCGACGACCGCTGTCCTTCCGCCGTGCCGCTCGGCGTGAACATGGAGAAGATCCCGACTGGTGCGGCTCATCACGTGCAGACTTTACGTCGGCATCGGTTGTATTGTCCACTTGTCCGGAGATCGGTTCCTGTCACGCCAGATATGGTGCACCTCGCCATTTTTGCAGGCACCACAAATGGCTACTCTGCGGGCAACGAAAAATGGAACACGGAGCCTCGGCCCAGCTGACTGATCACGCCGATTTTGCCTCCGTGCAATTCGACGATCGCTTTCGCAATCGGAAGTCCCATACCCGTGCCGGGCATCAGCATGCGTTGATCTCGGCCGCGATAAAACTTCTCGAAAATCATTTCTTGTTCCATCTCGTCGATGCCGGGACCTTGATCCGCCACACTCGTGATCACTTCCGATCCCTCTGCCTCGACAGTGATGTGAATAGGAGCCTTCGCCGAGGAATACTTTCCTGCATTATCCAGAAGCTGCGAGATCACCTCGGTGATTCGTTCGAGATCCATGCGGACCAGCGGGAGTTTTGGAGAGACGGAGATTTCGAGGGGATGGTTGCGCAATGCTGGCTGGGAATTCTTAACAGCTTGATCGACGGCTTCGCGCATCTGATGCGGTTCGAAGTGAAAATGGAGTTGGTGGGCGTCCAGCTGGGCGACCTCTCCGGCCTCGCCTACCAGGCGATTGAGCCGGTCGCTCTCCTCATTGATGACCTGGAGCAGATCCGTGCGCTGCGCTGGGTCGAGATTCGTATTCGAGAGGAGTGTTTCGGCTGACGCCTTAATGGAAGTTAGCGGTGTACGGAACTCATGAGTGACCGAGTCCAACAAGACCGAACGAAGCCGATCACTTTCGCGGGCCGCTTCACTTCGCGTTAGTTTTTCGACAGTGTTGGCGCGCTCGATCGCGATCGCGACCAGACTGCCAATCGCCTCCAGGCTCTCTCGTGAAAGGTCGCATCCGGCTAGCCCCAGGGCGCCGACAGATCTCACTCCCATGCGCACAGGCATATAGCAGACGTGCTGCTGACGGTCGAGAACCGGTTCTCCACGATCGCTGATCGATTTCAGCTGGTCACTGGGGAAGAGGGTCCGGCTGCGATCATCCAGAAAATACGCCTCCTGCTTCCCTTCAAGAAAAAGGGCCGCGCCGCTGACATCGAACGAGTCCGCCAGATGTCTCGGAATGACATTCAGCAATTCGAACACATTCTCGCTCAACCACAGCTGCTGGCTGAATGCGTACAGCTTTTCCACTTCCCTTCTGCGTTGGTCCGCATACTCTGTACCGCGCCGAGCGCGCTCAGAAAGTTGACTGGCCACACCTGCAGTAACAAGAAAAGCTACGAGCGCGATCCAGTTCTGCGGGTCGGCGATGGTGAACCGGAAGAGCGGCGGCAGGAAGAAGAAATTGTAGGCGGCGGTCGCAACAAACGCTGTGAAGATTGCGTAGCGCAATCCCCAGGTAGTAGAGATCAATAAGACGGCAAGCAGGAAACTGAATCCGACTGTCGTCGGGTTCACATGCAGCCAACGCGAGAACAGCAACACAATTCCCGCCAGAATCAGGACGCAAGCCAACAGCCGCAGGATCGGATTGTTAAACTGTCGCTTCACGTGTGAGGATTCCAACTCGACTTCTTAACGGTTACGAGGATAATACATACGCATGCCCAAGACACCCGAACAGTGGCTGGAAGAAACCACGCCACGCAAGAAGCAGCCGGTTTTTAAGCTCTTCTTGGGCTACGCCCCTGGCGTTGGAAAAACGTTCAACATGCTCAGCGAAGGAATCCGTCGTCACAGCCGCGGCGAAGACGTGGTCATCGGAGTCGTGGAGACCCACGGGCGGTCGGGAATTGCAGACTTGACAGCGAAGTTGGAAACAGTACTGCGGCGCAAGATCCAGTACAGAGGTGCAACTTTCGATGAGATGGATCTGGACGCAATCCTGGCGCGGAAGCCCCAGGTTGTACTTGTGGATGAACTAGCGCACACCAATATCGAGGGCACCAAGCACTCCAAGCGCTACCAGGACGTGATGGACTTGTTGGATGCAAGCATCGATGTGCTGTCGACCATGAACGTGCAGCATATTGAGAGCCTGATTCCAACGGTCCTCAACATTACCGGAGTGCAGGTTCGCGAGGCTGTGCCTGACTGGGTCATGCAGAAGGTCAATGAGATCGTGCTCGCCGACTTGACGCCGGAGGCGCTGCAGACGCGCATGCGACGCGGGGATATCTATCCACTGGACCGTGCAGAAAGGGCGCTCGGACATTTTTTCCGGCCTGGCAACTTGATCGCGCTTCGCGAACTAGCGCTGCAACAGGTTACCGGGGCGGTCGACCGAAGCCTCGAATCGTACTTGGAGCGCGAAGGGTTAAGCAAGAATCTGGCATTGCGGGAGCGAATTGCTGTCTGTGTCAGCTCCAGTCCGGCGGCACAATACCTGATCGCGCGAGCCGGGCGAATGGCGCAGCGGATCGATGCGGAACTGTACGTACTGTATATCGACGTAGGCGCAGATGAGGATCCACAGGATCAAAGAAGCCTGGCGCAGAACCTACGATTCGCCGAGAATCTCGGAGCCAAGGTGATCCGATCAAAGGGAAAGAACGTCGCAGAAGAAGTCGCCAAAATCGTAAGAGAGCACCACATCACCCAGGTCGTGTTCGGACGCTCGGCTCAGAAAGGATGGAAGCGGTATCTCTATCTTTCAGCGATCCATAAATTCTTGCGCGACGCTCCGCCGGTCGATGTCCACATCGTCACGCAGGAAATGAAGTGAGCCACATGGTCAATCCAGACGGCAAGCGAAACATCCTGGTGGTCGATGATGAGGCACAGATTACTCGAGTCCTCAAGACCTCTCTTTCAGCGCAAGGCTACGGAATTCGAACTGCATCCGACGGCATGCAGGCCCTTCTAGAAATGAAAACGTGGCCTCCAGATTTGATCATTACCGATTTGCGCATGCCCAACATGGATGGACTGCAGCTTTGCAGGCAAATCCGAAGCGAATCTCGTATTCCGATTATCGTCCTGTCAGTAAAGGGCGAAGAAGCTATTAAGGTGGAAGCACTCGATGCCGGGGCGGATGATTATATAACCAAGCCTTTCAGCATAAATGAGCTGTTGGCGCGAGTACGTGCGGCTCTTCGTAGAACTCACATTGATGAGCAGTCTGAGGCCCCTGTAATCGATGTCGGTGATTTCCACATCGACATTGCGGGCCGAAGAGTAGAGGTGCGCAACCAGGAGGTACGTCTCACCCCGAAAGAATTTGATGTTCTCGTATACCTCGCGAGGCACCCGGACAAAGTCATTACCCACCGCGCTCTCCTCGCGGCTGTTTGGGGTCCGAACAGCCTGGAACAAACTGAATATTTACGCGTGTGCATCGGACATCTGCGAAAGAAACTCGAGAAGAATGAGACCGTCCCGCGCTACATCGTCACAGAACCGTGGGTCGGATACCGGTTTCAGCCCGGCGAGTGAGTCCCATCGGAACTTGCGAGTTCATTGTTCGGTCCTTCGCCTCACGCGGAACTAGATCAGCCCCTTTTTATGGACTCTTTATGAACCTTTTATTCGGAATTTACGGGGCTTCGTGTATCCAATCATTAGGGCGATTTCAAAGCACCGCATCGGTCGTCGGCATTGAGCTGGAAAGACGTAATGTTGGTGATTTCACTAATCACAACGTTGTGTACGACAGGCATAGCGTTCTACCTGCGCTTCCTGTACGTCCTCTGGAGAGAGTTCACTCCTCGTCGGATTAACTATCGCAAACCCGATCGGCTGCGGTTGGAGAAGAAGCGGACCATCAAACTGTCGCCGTCCACACCTCCCCATTCGAGCGCAGCATCGCAGCTCACCGAAGTACGGCTGAACATAAACTTTCACGAGTTGAGAAGGGACCACACGTAATGTCCATCCAAGAAGTAGCGCCTGAACAATTGGCGGAATTGTTTCATCACTATCACCAGGCCCTTGCCCCGGACTTGCCGTGCGCAAGTAAACCCTCCGAAACGTGGGAAAAATTGCCGACGCTGGAAAAGAACCGGCTTGTCGCAGCGGCGCGGTTGGCCTTGCTGGAACTGGCGACGACTGCCCATGAGTACGAGGATTCGCGGCGCTATTTTGCGAAGCCCGGCAATGCCGAGTGGGGTTGCTAAGTCCACAACATTGCGAGATCACGAGGGCCCATGGGAGTTGCTGACGCAGACTTCCCCCCTCGGATTCATCTTTATGACTTCTTTACGAACTTTTTAGACCAGTTTTACGCCCAGCAATTTTCAATAGAGGGCGGGCAGGTTTGTTACTGCATGTTCGCCCTCCTGCGTGAAGGCGAAGACGATGGTGTGGTGATAATCGAAATCTGCCTTGAGGAGTTTCATGCAAGACGTCCTTTGGATAACAGTTACCGTCGCATTTTTTGCCGCCGCCATCGCATACGTCCACTTTTGTGAACGAGTGAAGTGAGGGACGAATCATGAGCCTTGAATCAATCATCATGCTTGCCGTCAGCGCGCTGACGACCGTGTATCTGATTTACGCGCTCCTCCGTCCGGAGAAGTTCTGAAATGACCGCGAATGGGTGGTTCCAGATACTACTGTTTCTCCTACTCATATTCCTGGTGACCAAACCACTGGGCATTTTCATGGCGCGTGTGTTCAACCGCGAAAAGACATTCATGGACCCCGTCCTGCGGCCGGTCGAGCGGCTTCTATACCGCGTTACGCGCGTCGACGAAAACCACGAGATGCGCTGGACTGAGTACGCAGTTGCGATGCTTCTGTTCAGCATGGTTTCGATGGTGGTGCTCTATTTGATGGAACGGGTGCAGGGATATCTGCCGCTCAATCCGCAGAAGTTCGGTGCGGTGGCTCCGGCTCACCTGGCTTTCAACACGGCGGCGTCGTTCACGACGAACACCAATTGGCAGGCTTATTCGGGTGAGACCACAATGAGTTACTTCACCCAGATGGCCGGGCTGGCCTTCCACAACTTCATTTCGGCTGCGACCGGTATTGCACTCGCGATCGCATTGATTCGGGGCATCGCGCGGCGACAGATGGAGACTATCGGCAATTTCTGGGTTGATCTGGTCCGCTGTTCCCTCTGGGTGCTGCTGCCATTTTGCCTGATAGGAGCCCTCGTTCTTGTATCGCAAGGCGTCGTTCAGAACCTGAGGCCCTACGACACGGCGAAGCTGGTCGAACCCATGCAAGTGCAGAAGGTCGCTGCAGATGGCAAACCCATCGTCGATAGCCAGGGCAAGCCGGTGATGGACACTGTAACCGACCAAACAATCGCTCAGGGCCCGGTAGCTTCGCAGGAGATCATAAAGGAATTCGGCACGAACGGCGGCGGCTTTTTCAATGCTAATAGCGCGCATCCATTCGAGAATCCGACGCCGCTGACGAATCTCATTGAGCTCTTCGCAATTTTCGCAATCGGCAGCGGTCTCACTTACACGCTAGGCCGGATGACGAACTCGCAACGTCACGGCTGGGCTGTATGGGCGGCCATGGCAATCCTCTTTCTAGCCGGAGTCACAGCAGCGTACTGGGCAGAAGCCCGGGGAAACCCGTTGCTTGCGGGAACCAATCAGAAGGTCGGTGCTCTACAGCCCGGCGGCAACATGGAGGGCAAAGAAGTACGCTTCGGCATTGCCAACAGTGCGCTGTTCGCAACCGTAACCACGGATGCAAGCTGCGGCGCCATCAATAGCTGGCACGATTCCTTCACGCCGCTTGGCGGAATGGTCCCCCTCGCCAACATCATGATGAGCGAGGTGATCTTCGGCGGAGTCGGTTCGGGGATGTATGGAATGCTCATTGACGTCGTGCTCGCCGTGTTCATCGCCGGGCTGATGGTAGGACGCACACCCGAATATCTGGGCAAGAAAATCGAGGCCTATGACGTCAAGATGGCAATGTTATTCGTGCTCGTATTTCCTCTGGTAATTCTGATCTTCACTGCGATTTCGGTGATTCATCCACTGGGCACCGCAGGTATTTCAAATCCCGGGCCCCACGGACTCAGCCAAATTCTCTACGCGTTCACTTCGGGCGCGGGCAACAACGGGTCCGCCTTCGCCGGATTAACGGTAAACACAGCGTGGTACGACACCACGATCGGGATCACCATGCTGATCGGGCGGTTTTTCATGATTATCCCCATGCTGGCAATTGCCGGCAACCTTGCCCAGAAGAAATATGTCCCACCGTCGTTAGGCACTTTCCCAGTGACAACTCCGCTGTTCACGGTGCTTCTGATCGGCGTGATCCTGATTGTGGGCGCACTAACATTCTTCCCGGCATTAAGCCTCGGACCAATCCTTGAGCATTTGCTCATGGCCGCGGGAAAGACTTTCTAGAGGATTCGCGATGGCTATGACAATGCAACCAGCAACGCTTCCCCAGGCTCAAACGCTGCGGCTCGGACACTCTCCAATGAAGCCCAGAAAGAAAGCAGTATGGGAGTGGAAGATTGTTTTCAGTGCGATCAAAGATGCACTGCTCAAGCTGAACCCGCGAAAGATGATGGGCAATCCCGTCATGTTCGTGGTGGAGATCGGAAGTGTGATTACGACTGCCCTGCTGTTCCAGGGCGGCGCGGCTTTCAAATTCAACCTGCAGATCACTCTATGGTTGTGGTTCACGGTCCTCTTCGCAAACTTCGCGGAGGCCATGGCCGAAGGCCGCGGCAAAGCACAGGCAGATACCCTGCGAAGGGCGCGATCGGAAACCCTGGCGAATCGGATACTCGGCGATGGCCGCACGGAACAAGTGCCGAGTTCTAAACTTCGCGCCGACGACCTGGTATTCGTCTCAGCTGGGGAGTTCATTCCATCCGACGGAGAGATCGTCGAGGGCGTGGCTTCAGTGGACGAGTCGGCCATAACGGGCGAGTCGGCTCCGGTGATTCGCGAGGCCGGAGGAGATCGATCCGCAGTCACTGGCGGGACTCGTGTTTTATCCGACCGGATCAAGGTGAAGATTACTTCCAATCCCGGAGAGACATTCCTGGACCGGATGATCGCCCTGGTCGAGGGAGCCGAGCGGCAGAAGACTCCTAACGAGATCGCGCTGAACATTCTGCTGGCCGGTTTGACGATAATCTTCCTTCTTGCGGTTGTGACCCTACAGCCATTTGCCATTTACTCAGGCTCGCCACAAACGGTGTTCGTTCTTGTGTCGTTGCTCGTCTGCCTGATCCCCACAACGATCGGCGGATTGCTTTCCGCGATCGGAATTGCGGGCATGGACCGGTTAGTGCAGCACAACGTGCTCGCCATGTCCGGCCGCGCCGTGGAAGCGGCGGGCGACGTCAACACTCTTCTGCTGGATAAGACCGGAACCATCACGCTGGGAAACCGGCAGGCGTCGCGCTTCGTGCCCGCACCCGGTGTGTCCGAGCAGGAACTCGCTGACGCCGCACAACTCTCGTCACTTGCCGATGAGACACCGGAAGGCCGCTCGATCGTAGTGCTGGCCAAGGAGAAATATGGTTTGCGTGGGCGCGAATTGGGATCTCACGACGCGCACTTCGTCCCCTTCAGCGCTCAGACACGGATGTCTGGGGTGGATCTCAACGGTTTCGAAATCCGTAAGGGGTCGACCGACGCGATCACCAAGTATTTGACTCAGAGCGGAAGCAACCTGCCCAACGAGGTGAAATCCACTGTGGAAGACATTGCACGGTCGGGAGGCACTCCTCTCGTCGTGGCTGAGAGAAGCCGGGCTCTCGGCGTGATTGAACTGAAAGACATCGTCAAGGGAGGGATGAGAGAGAGATTCGACCAGTTACGGGCAATCGGAATTCGGACGGTCATGATCACAGGTGACAACCCGCTGACGGCCGCCGCGATCGCGCAGGAAGCCGGTGTGGATGACTTTCTCGCTCAAGCCACTCCGCAAGACAAGATGGACCTGATAAAGAAGGAGCAAGCGGAAGGCAAGCTTGTTGCGATGACAGGCGACGGTACCAACGACGCTCCGGCTCTTGCGCAAGCCGATGTGGGCGTCGCGATGAATACCGGCACTCAAGCCGCTAAAGAAGCCGGGAACATGGTGGACCTGGACTCGAATCCAACCAAGCTCATCGAGATCGTCGAAATCGGCAAACAGCTACTGATGACGCGTGGCGCGCTCACCACCTTTTCAATCGCGAACGATGTCGCGAAATACTTCGCGATCATTCCTGCGATGTTCGCCGGAACGTTCCCCGTTCTGAACGCGCTGAACATCATGCATCTGAGAACGCCCGAGTCCGCAATCTTGTCCGCCGTGATTTTCAATGCGCTGATCATCATCGCGCTCATCCCTTTAGCACTGCGCGGTGTGAAGTACAGACCAATGGCTGCTGCTGTGATGCTGCGAAACAATCTTTGGATTTATGGGGTTGGCGGAATCATCTTGCCGTTCATCGGAATCAAGATCATCGACATCATCATTACGCGTGTGGGGCTAGCTTAGAGGACTGATATGAAAAAGAATCTGGTTACAGCGGTACTCATGACCATCGCGACTACCATTCTGCTTGGGATTCTCTATCCTCTCCTGGTAACAGGAATCGCTCAAGGTCTGTTCCCCGAGAAAGCAAATGGTCAGCTGATCCACATCGATGGTAAGACGGTTGGCTCCAGGATCATCGGCCAGGGCTTCTCCGGTCCGGCCTATTTTCATTCCAGGCCGTCTAGTGCGGGTAACGGCTATGACGCCGCAAATACGAATGGCTCCCAACTAGGGCCGACCAACCAGAAGCTCATTGCTCGGGTGAAAGGCGACGTTGCGACCGCTCAATCCGATCATCCCGGCACAGACGTGCCGATTGACCTCGTGACTACTTCGGCATCTGGCATCGATCCACATATCACTCCGGCGGCGGCCGAGTTTCAATTGTCGCGCGTCGCTAAAGAACGTGGCGCTGCGGTCGAGCGTTTACGCGCTCTGGTAGCTAAACACACGGAGGGAAGGCAGTTAGGAATTCTGGGTGAAGCGAGAGTCAATGTGCTTGAGCTGAACTTGGAACTCGACCAACAATTTCCCGCAAACAAGCGGGCCAGCATTCGGTAAAGTCCCATAACTGCTTTTTTGCTAGCTGTGCCACAGAGAATTTGCCGTCTGTAATGCCTTGCGCACGGTCCCAACACTTGGGCGGGCGAACTTTTGTGTGCAGTAACCAGGCTTAGGAAGTATTCCCCCTTTGGATCTTCCGGTGGGAGCCGTCGCCTCCACTTCCCCGTCCGGCAGTCTGTTCCCTCCGGTTGAGCGGCTTCTATCTCCTACTTTTTCAATTGTGGCGATAAGAAATATCTATTGGACACGAAGAAAGCCTCGATTTACTTTCGCGCATTAGCTGAAGTCGATTGACGTACTTGGGGAGGACGGAGAAGACCGGGCCGCTGAATACCGGCTGATATTCGCCCGTCGTCGACTTGAGTCACCATACGTGGCATTGCGGAAGCCTTTCAATACCAGTACTTGGCGCGTTCCAGTGAACCTCTTATCCGAGGAGTGAACGGAATTGGCTGCAACTTGGCTGGCAGTTTATGTGGGCTCGTCATTGTGTGTATTCGCCGCCCTGGTTTGTGGCCTGTTCGCACTGGCGGCTTATCCGCTCGGCGGAGTGCTGCTCACAATTGGCGGGATGGCGTTGCTGCTCTACGGCACCGCCGGGTTGTGCGGAGCGTATCAACGAAGAAATAGTACGAGGGACATGTAAAAGGAGCATTCGACAATGACTACGCAAGCAGAGAGGCGGCCTCTGCACCAATCGTCCAGGTCAGCTGGCGCCACCATCCTTCTAATTCTTGCGGCCATAGTCGGGCTGGGGGCAATCTGTCTTGCTGATGACAGTCCCAAGCCCGATCCTGCAGGCATCGCCACGGGAGACAAGACTTCGGTAGTGGATGCTGCGGGCAATCCCTTAGTTCCTATTACCTCGTGCTGTTCATGCAGGCGGGGTTTGCCCTGCTCACGTGCGGATTGGTACGCAAGAAAAATGCCGCGCATTTGATGATGTTGAACTTCGCGGCCTATGTGTTCGCCTTTCTCGCCTACTATGCGGTCGGATATGCATCCCAGTTCGGGGCGATTGCGATCAACGCAGCTCCCAGCAATCTGGGCGGAACGCCGACTCTGAATCATTTCCTGATTGGCCACGGACAGTGGGGAAAGGTGGGCGGCAGGGGTTTTTTCCTTGTCGGTCCCGCCTATGACGCGGGAAGTAACTGTTTGACGTTGTTCGAAGTCGTGTTCATGGAGACCGCCGGATACATCATTGTCGGCGCAATCTGCGAGCGCATCGCTTTCTGGGCGTTCCTGCTCTGTGAACTTTTCATCGGCGCAATCCTCTATCCCATCTCCGGCTGCTGGACGTGGGGAGGCGGTTGGCTCTCGCAGCTGGGATCCACGATGAATCTCGGTCACGGATATGTTGACTTTGCAGGATCGACCGTGGTGCATGCCGTGGGCGGATTTTGCGCGATGGCGTTGGCGATCATACTGGGCCCGCGTCTCGGGAAGTTTGGACCTGGAGGCAAGATTCGAGTCTTCCCCGCCCATAACGTCGTGTATGTCGTGACCGGCACATTCATTCTGCTGTTTGGTTGGATGGGGTTCAACCCGGGCTCCACGCTGGGCGCAACAGACTTGCGGATATCAGTCGTTGCCGTGAATACAAACCTGGCCGCCGTGGCCGGCTCGGCGACGGCGATGCTGATCTGGTACTTCCTGTTCGGGAAGCCTGACCTTACGATGGCTTGTAACGGGATGTTGGCTGGATTGGTCGCGATTACTGCTCCTTGTGCGTTCGTGTCTCCTACATCGTCAGTCATCATCGGGGTGCTTGCGGGCGCTCTGGTGTGCGGGGGCGTCCTCTTCAACGAGCGCGTACTTAGAATCGACGACTCATGTGGAGCAATCTCCGTGCACGGTCTGTGTGGCTGGCTGGGAGCGGTTTGTGTGGGCATCTTTGCCGACGGAACATACGGCTCAGGTTGGAATGGAGTCGGAGCGACCAGTTACCTGGGACACGCGGGACAAGGCGTCACCGGACTGATTCATGGCGACGCCCGGCAGTTCTGGGTTCAGCTGATGGGCGCGACCTTGTACGCAGTTTGGGCGTTCGGACTGACATTCGTAGTCTTCGGGATTGTGAACAAAGTCAGGAGCATGCGAGTCGCCCCGGAATCGGAGGAAGAAGGCCTGGATGTCCCCGAGTTTGGCATGCCAGGCTATCCAGAGGACGCGGTTGTTACAACTTCGTACTGAGCTTAGGATGTGAATCTATGCGATCTCTGGAACTTGTCCTTGCTGTACCAGGAGCTACGTTCGTTTTGTTACTGGTTGCCGCGACCATGGAAGTTTTGGGAGACGCATTCTTCCAATCGGCGGTCCATCGCTCGTCAGGATTGTGGCGATGGATCTTCCTTGTGGCAGGAGGAGGCACGCTGTCTCTCTACGGACTGGTCGTCAACCTGCCGCGGTGGGATTTTGGAAAACTATTGGGCGTGTATGTGGTTTTCTTCTTCGTGATCTCGCAGATCGTAGCCAAGCTGAGGTTCAATCAGCCGACCACTCTCCCTACGCTCGTAGGTGGTTTCATGATTGTGGCTGGCAGCGCGGTCATTTCTTTCTGGAAAGGATGAGGTCCAGACCATAGCGCCAAACTGCCGCGCCCCAAAACTCTTTTCGTTTCCGGCGCAGGATTGTTGGCGAACTCCTATGGCGTCGGCGTTTGGCCAGCCTGTCCTTGCTGGGTCTGCAATTGTTGACGCTGCTGATACATTCGCTGCAGGTTCGGCTCCGTCTGTGAGAGAGCTGGCGAGCCTCCCGCACTGGAAGGAACCGCGCCATTGCCGGCACCTGTTCCGGCGGCATTGCCCGACGGTGGCTGCCCTGCCGCCGTCACGGTAGTCGCGTCAGTGGAAGGGGTGTTATCTGTAGCTTTGGCGGTCGCGAGAGGGTCGTCGGTCTGGAGCGTCGCGTTGGAGTCCGTCGCTGCGGCGGTCTGGTCAGGACTTAGGGAAGAGGAATCGGGAGCAGCGGGAGTTTCTGCAGCCGTCGATGCGCTGTCATCAACGGCATCGGCGTGAGTCACCTCGAAATCGCGCTTGCCGGATGCGGCGTAACCGGGCATGAGCCGTTTCTTCGGATTGGTGTAACCGTCGACTGCTACGGTATCGCTCCCCGCGGCGTCACTACTCTGATCGCCATCTCGCGCCGTCACAATGACTTTTCCTACAGCGCTGTCATCGCCCTTCGCGGACTGGATTACGTAATTAAAATTGGTCCCGTACAACAGCGAAGAGAGCACTTCGCGAATCGGCGCGGGCCCGAGGTGGACGGCAATTCGTTCCCGATTCGTGCTCGTGGGCATCTCCATGGGAGCGCCAGTTCGAGATCGAATTCCCAGGAGAACATCGGACAGCGAGGAATTCTCCGCATCGACCGTAAGGAACTGCCCATCCCATGCAATGACGGGCGCATGGGCAGGAGTCTGTTCGGGGGGAAGCACCACAGGTGCCGGTGACGGCGCCGGCGCTGCGGGCTCGGCCGCAGGTGGATTCGCGCCAGATGGGGAAGCTTTTTTGGCTTGAGGAGGCCGGGCGGATTGTCCAGCCACAGACATGCCTTGGATGAACAAACTTGATCCCAGAACAAGCAGAAGCGCGGCAGACTTGGGCCGGAAAGTCCCTCGGCGGCCAGTAAGCCACTTCACGCACCCGGAACCAAGAACTTCGGTCACCTTTGACCCCTCTCGCGGCTAAAGAAACCGCCATAACCGAAAGAACCACCACTCCCCCAGCCGCGATGGGAAGCTCGTCTACGGTGCAGAAAGCATGCGACTACTTCCTTTTAGCAGCGAGTGCCCCTTCCCTGTTTGCTGAAGAACAAATGCCGCCTGTCAAGAAACCTTGTTTATGCGGTAAAAAAAACCGGCTTCTCTTTGCGCTAGCGCAAAGAGAGCTCCCACGGGATGAGGCATCGTAGAACAACTGTGGGATTGCCTTGGGTCGAACCCAGGCCTGCCATTATTTTCATTTGCCCGCGGGTTCCCCTCCCCCGCTCGCGGTTTAACAACTACAGCTAGGACATCATGAGAAGCTCAGGGCTCTCTGTTCTCCTGAATGTTTGGCAATCATGACTGGACGTAGCCCGGGAATGTGGCACTTCTCGGGGCATTGGCGGTGGGTAAGATGACACACTTGAATTTTTCGCCGCGCTTGATCGGCGTCGTTTTTGAGGCAGTATTTGTCGCAGAAGTTTCTGGCCGATCAGCTCGACGTAGCAGTGCCGAGTCTTTTCCTCCACAAGCACTTTCGTATCCGGTCCCCCAACATTTCGCAGGTACCCAGGCGGCTTCGTACCCCAAGCGAAGCTATTGCAAGTAGGTTGGAGTAACACGAGACAGGGAACAACGAATTCCCTGCACGTTCGACAGGGGGAGTAAAACATGGGTCAAGCTGCGCTGGTGGGAGTCGTATTCCCTTCCGCAGATCGAGTCGTCCGGCATGTGTCCGCCACTTCGTCAATTAAGGACCGTGCGGCAGTGCCGGGGTTCAACAGCATCCTGAAACGGCGAGTGGACTCGGTACAACGCTTCGAGGCTTTTTCAGAGATTCCAGGTTCCGATTGCGCTGCCATCGTAGTGGATGCGCAGGAGATGCAGTTCCAGCGCCATTCCGCGATCTTTTCCGAAGGAAGTCCCGCAACCCGGGTCGCTCTCTTGTTGTCCGGTTGCATGAAGAACACCCAGGGCAGAGCTAAGGGACAGGAAGTCATCCTGCGGCTTAACGGACCGGGAGACGTGCTCGGCAAGTTGGGAAGCCAAGCTCGGGCGAACCACTTGTACACAACTTACGCCGTGCAGCCCTCTCTGGCTTTGGTCTGGGAAATAGATGCCTTCGAGAGGTTGGTGGATCGTTTTCCGCTATTGCGGCGCAACATCGCGAGCATTCTTGAGCGCCATTTGAACGAACTGGAGATTCGATATCGGGAAGTCTCCACGGAAAAGGTGTCGTCACGGCTGAGCAATCTGCTGGTTCGTCTGGTGAGCCAGGTCGGACGGCGAATCGACGGTTGCGTCGAGATTGCGTTGTCGCGACGGGAGTTGGCCCAATTAACAGGCACGACGCTGTTCACGGTCAGCCGCTTGCTCTGCCAATGGGAAGCGCTAGGAATTGTCAGTGCGAGACGTGAAGTTGTCCTGGTGCACGCCGTACCAGCTCTTCAGGAATTGTCCCGCGGAGAATAGATGCCGTTTCGCGCACTGGTCTCGTGCGATCCTCAACTCAATTCTCGCTGATCGTTGTCAGTAATTTCCCGTTATAAGGAGGCTTCTTCTCTCCACGAAGCCTTCACCATACAAGCGTACTTCCTAATGTACTGTCGCCTGAGCCGATGGCGAACACAATACGAAACTACTGGAATCGAATAGGTGGACACTGTCCTTGAAGCAAAGGTAGGGGTGGGAATGAATCACTGTGCTTCAGCTTCCCGCTAGTTTGAAGAATGGGATTTGGCTGCGGCTTGATTCTGTTGCTCCTGAATCTGGCGACGCTGCTCGAACATTCGCATCATGTCCTGAATCCTCTGGGATGTCTCGTCGGTCGCGCCAGTGCTGCCATCCGATGCCGTCGTCTGGGTTGGCGGGATGTCGCTGACAGCGATGGTACTTCCGTCCGGAGAAGAGCTGCTCGGAGATTGATTCGTTGGAGCGCTGGCTGCCGTCGCTGCATCGGCACCTGCGCTTCCCGGATCCGGCGCCGGCTGTTGCGTGACAGCAGATTCTGTGGCGGCAGCGCCACCGTCTTCGGCCGCTTGGGTAGCTTGCTCCGCTTCTGCAGCGGCTTGGAAACTGGTCTTGCCAGGCGCAGCCCATCCTCGCATCATCCGCACTCCCGGAGGGCTTCCATGGGCGGCGGCCACCGTGGCACCCGCGTCGTCTCCACCGCCACGCGCGGTCAAGACCACACTGCGGAGGGCATCTGGGTCGTCGTCCTGGGCCTCGATCACATAATCGAAATCGGTGCCGTATAGCAGCGAAGAGACAACCTCGCGAGGGGGTGCCGGACCAATGTGCAGCGCGACACGTTCCGAGGCCGCGCTTGAGGGGATCTCAATGGATGCTCCCGTCTGGGCGCGTATAGCCTCCAAAATATCGCTCAACGTTGAATTGTCAGCGTCGACAGTCAGCAGTTTGCCGTCCCACGAAATGACTGGTGTATGTGCGGGAGCTTGCACCGGCGGGAGCACCACCGGTTCCGGCGCCGGAGGCGGAGCAACTGTGGGTGCCGGCGCCTGGACTGGGGCTGTATTCGGCGTGGGCCGGTCCTTCTTCAGCGGAATTCTTGACTGTCGGGGCGTGTTCTGAGCGGAGGCGAAAGAGGTCAAAATCAAGACTGCCAATACCACCAGAATCCCAGGGCATAGAGCAAGACGAGGCTGCCACCCGCTCGACCTTCGTAGTGGGTGTCCCGCAAACCCTGGAGTCACCGCCCGTACCCCTTTCCTCTCTAGGGATGCTCAGCCCGTGGAGGATAGCGGGCTGCATCTCGACAAGACGCACTCAGATGTAAAAGATTACCGCAGCGTCCGTCGAAGCAACCGATCTATACTTATAGCACCAAGTACCGTGGTTGATGTTTGCTCCAGAGCAAATTCCTCAAAATGAGTCCGTTGGCTCCGTCGTCAACACCTTCCCAAAACTTCTGTCTGCAAACCAACAGAATAGCTGCCGTTCCCGAACCGGATTGAAACCTGGGGCAGTGGCTATAGCTGCAGGCTGACGAAATTGCTGTCTCTCATCTCAGCGGCCACCGCAGGCGCCACAGTCAGCGCCGGCTCGGCGGTGCTTCGGATCGACCGCTGACGCCAGACGGCATAGATGGCCGGGTAGACGAGCAGTTCGAGAAGGAAAGAAGTGAAGATGCCGCCGACCATGGGCGCCGCGATCCGCTTCATGACTTCTGAGCCCGTGCCTGTACTCCAGAGGATGGGCAGCAACCCCACGCACATTGTCGCGAAGGTCATGAACTTAGGGCGCAACCGCTTGGCGGCTCCCTGTACGATCGCCTCCGTCAACTCTCCCAGACTACGAAGGCGGCCCTGACGGATCGCTTCTTCGTAAGCCAAGTCGAGGTAGAGAAGCATGTACACGCCAGTCTCGGCGTCGATGCCCAGCAAGGCGATCAGCCCCACCCAGACGCCCACACTCATGTTGTATCCGGCCAGATAGAGGAAGACGATCGCGCCCACGGCAGAGAACGGCACCGCCAGCAGGATAATCATCGTCTTTACGGTCGAGCGCGTATTGGCGTACAAGAGAGAGATTACGAGCGCCAGCGTAAGGGGCACGATCCACGTTAGCCGGTGCTTCACACGCTCCATGGCTTCGTACTGTCCCGCCCAAGCGAAAGAATAGCCAGGCTGAAGCTTCAGTTCGTCGCGCAACAGAGCCCCCGCCTCGGTGATGTAGCTCGCGGGATCACGGTCTGCGAGGTCAACGTACACATAGCCCGTCAGCATTCCGTTCTCGTCGCGGATCATTGCCGGACCGCTGCTGGCATGAATCTCGGCCAATTCGCCCAAGGCGATCTGCCGCTGTCCAGCTGGAACGAGGACTCGCTGGAGCGATCCCAGATCGCTGCGAAAATCTCTCATGTACCGGACGTTGACCGGGTAGCGCTCCCGGCCCCGGACTGCAGTGGTGACGTCCTCGCCGCCGATAGCATTCTCAATGGCGAGTTGCGCGTCTTCGATGCTCAAGCCGTAGCGTGCCAGCCGCTCACGATTCCACTCGAAATCCAAGAAGTAGCCGGTACCCGTGCGCTCGGCAAAAACCGCGCGTGTGCCCTTCACTCGACCCAGTATGGACTCGATGCGGGATCCAGTCTGCTCGATCGTGCCCAAGTCTGCGCCGGAGATTTTCAGTCCGACGGGTGTTCGCATCCCGGTCGTCAGCATGTCGATGCGGCCCCTGACCGGCATCGTCCAGGCATTGCTGACACCCGGTACCTGTAAGCTCTCGTCCAAAAGGCGTACCAGTTCAGTGGATGAAATCGTGTCGGGCGTGATGTGGCGCAAGACTGGTTTGACGAACTCGGGCGCCCACGAGGAGTACCAGGTGTCGACGTGCCGCCACTCCGCTCGGGGTTTGAGAACGATCACCGTTTCCAGCATCGAGAGTGGTGCCGGATCCGTGGACGTTTCCGCTCTGCCCGCCTTCCCCAGCACCCGATCGACTTCCGGAAATCGCGCAAGGATGCGGTCCGTGGTTTGCAGCAACTGCTGAGCCTGAGTGATAGAGATGCCGGGCATGGTGGAAGGCATGTACAGGATTACGCCTTCATCGAGCGGCGGCATGAATTCAGAGCCGAGGTTCAGGAAGACCGGAATGGCCAGCACAACCAGTGCCGCAGCGCCCGAAATCACGGCCCATTTCCGGCGTAGTGTCCAGCGTACAACCGGCTCGTACGTGCGCATCATCCAGCGACTGACAACATGGTCCTCTTCCGAGCGGATCTTTCCGACGAGGAGCGCGTTCACAACCCGGCAGAGCCATGCCGGACGAAAATCAAAGCGATCGACTCGAGCCAGCAATAGTCGCAGCGCCGGATCGAGCGTGATCGCCATCCCCGCCGCAATCAGCATCGCGAGAGTCTTGGTATAGGCGAGCGGCTTGAACATGCGCCCTTCCTGCGCTTCCAGTGTTAGCACAGGCAGGAAACTGATCGCGATGACCAACAAAGCAAAAAACGTGGGCCCCGCGACTTCTTTGACGGCGGCGAGAATCACCGCACGATAGTCCCCGCGCCGCCCTCCCTTCTCCCAGAGCTCGAGCTTCTTGTGGGTCTGCTCCACCACCACGATGGAAGCGTCCACTAGTTCGCTGAAAGCGATCGCCACACCTGCCAGAGACATGATGTTGGCGCTGATGCCGAGATAACGAAATGGAATGAACGATGCCAGCACCACCACTGGCATGGTGACAATCGGAATCGCCGCACTTGGAAAATGCCACAGGAAGATCAGGATGATCAGAACGACCGTGACGATGACCTGAAAGATAGTCGAGTTCACATTGCTGATCGCGCGGTGTATGAACTCCGAGCGATCATAGACCGGCACGATCTTTACGCCCTCGGGAAGAGCTGGTGTCACTGCGGCGATCTTCTGCTTTACGCGGTCAATCACGGCCAGAGCGTTCTCACCGCTCCGCATGATCACAATCCCGGAAACAACTTCGCCCTTGCCATCCAGATCGGCAACACCGCGCCTTAATTCCGGACCTTCGACCACCTGGCCCACGTCCTTGATGCGAATTGGGGTTCCGTCGGCGCTTGCTTCGAGGACGATGTTGCTGAACTCTTCGAGCGTAGTCGCGTAGCCGCGGCCGCGAACCATATACTCTGTTCCGCCGAACTCGAGCAGCCGTCCGCCGACTTCTTCATTGCCGCTTCTGACGGCTTCTATGACTCGCCGAATGGGGATCCCATAAGCCTGCAGACGATTGGGATCGACATTGACCTGAAACTGCCGCGTATATCCGCCAACCGGGGCAACCTCGGCCACTCCCGGCACGGAACGCAGGTAATAACGCAGATACCAGTCCTGATAGGAGCGCAGATCCGCGAGGCTATGCTTTCCCGAACTGTCGACCAGGGCGTATTGATACACCCAGCCGAGAGCAGTTGCATCCGGCCCAATCTCAGCCTTTACACCCTCAGGCAAGCGCGACTGCACACTGGATAAATATTCGAGCGTTCTGGAGCGAGCCCAATACAAATCCGTGTCGTCCTCGAAGATCACGTAGACGTAGGAATAACCGAAATCCGAAACTCCGCGCACCGTCTTGACCTTGGGCGCACCGACCATCGCAGTGACGATCGGATAGGTCACTTGATCCTCGATGATGTCGGGGCTGCGATCCCAGCGCGAGTAAATGATGACCTGCGTCTCGCTCAGGTCCGGCATCGCATCGAGGGGTAACGCTTGCATGGACCACCAGCCGCCAATGCAAGCCAATGCCGTGCAAACCAGAACAAGGAATTTGTGTTTTACGGAGAAGTCGATGATGCGGTTAATCATGACCGGGCCCAGAGGGATTCAATGCGGCATAGGGCTCCCGCTGCGCGCTGAACTTTTTTTTGCATCGCTCGGAGCAAAAATAATAGGTGACGCCATCGCGCGTGAGAGTATTGCCTTCTCGCATGGCCCTCGCGCGATCGGTCTTCATGCCGCAGGCCGGATCGTTAACCTTGCCGGCCATCGACGGATCGGGAGCGGCATCTGATTTCGCAGCAGCATTCTCGTGCTCATGAACCTCGTGTTTCGACACCGCCTCGGCGGGGGATTTCAAATGGCTCTCCGAATCCACCAGGAAGGTTCCGGCAGATACCACGCGCTCACCTTGAGCAAGGCCTTGCACAATCTCGACGCGGTCGCCCACTCGCCATCCGGTGCGCACCTGGCGCGGCTCAAACACACCCCTGCTCCGCTCCACGAAAACCCGCTGCTCGCGTCCGGAGTCAATCACTGCGTCAAGGGGCACAGTGAGTCCGGCCGGCATCGCAACCGGCAACTCGACATCGACAAACATATCGGGACGAAGAGCAAAGCCAGGGTTTTCGGCTTCCAAACGGAGCTTTAGGGTGCGCGTTGCCGGATCTACCTCGGGCAGAACGTTGCTCACTCGGGCCGTGAAGGTCTTTCCCTGACCCGACAGAGTGACGCGGGCGATGTCACCGGGTCGGAAGTTGTGTACTTCGGCGTCGAATATGTCAGCCACAATCCAGACTTTACTGAGGTCTGCAATGCGGTAGAGTTCCATGGACCGATCAAAATGCTGGCCAGGCGAGATGCTCCGGGCGACAATAAGTCCGTCCGCGGGTGAGACGATGTCAACCGACTGGGGAAGCTGTCGGCTTTCAGCCATCTCCTTTATCTGCGCATCGCTTACGCCAAGATTACGCAGACGATCAGTATAGCCCTGCAGGCTGCTAAACCCCTGCTTCGACACTGCGCCCGGATAAGAAATAGTCCGATTCCCATCCTTCCCCGCTCCGGGACTGCCGGCAAGCGCGGACAAGAACCCAGATGCTATGGACAAAGTCTCACCCATGTAAGACGTGGCCAGCTTTTGGTCTTTCTTGACTAACTCTCCGACGGAATCGTTATAAGTCTCCCGGACAAACCCATCGGAACCGGAGGTGATGCGGTACGTTCGGGTATCTTCTGGAGCCACGCGGCCCAACACGCGGAGCTGTTCCCGTCCCGTCGTCTTTTCCGCTGACACGACCCGGATGCCAAACAGCTGTTGTTTTTCGAGATCAAGGCCGATCGCGCCGGGCGGCAGCGGCTCCGCGTAGGTGATTGCCGCTGCGGCCGGTTCCGCATAGACCGGCTCAAGCTGCATACCACAATCGGGAGCGACCCCTGGGTGGTCAGACTTGTAATCGGGATGCATCGGGTCCACCCAGTAGAGCACGCGGCGTTCATTCGCGGTCGCGGTTGCCACTCTCGCTTTGTGATGCCATCCCGCGATATACGAGAAGATCATCAGCAGGCCGATGACGACTGCACTCAAGATTTTCTTCATCGAATTGTGGCCCTCCTGCCGAAGCTGTGCTTCTCCCTCTCGGAGCCTTCTTTCTAGTTGGGCGAAGGAGCGTTATTTGCGGCTGGAGCAGGGGAAGGCTGCCCGGGCGCAGTCTGTCCGGCAGGACTTTGTCCTGCACCCTGCCCGGCCGGTGCTGGTGACCCGGTAGCAAATTTAGCCGCCTCAGCGGTCCGCGCCGCCTGAGCCTCGGCTTCCGCTTTCGCATCCGCCTGCTTGTAGAGCGCGGCACGACGGGCTTCCATGTCTTCGCGTGCTGCCATTGCGGTCTTCAGTTCCCGGAGTTCCTTATCCAGATGGCTCACCATCAGTTCCCACATATCGAGGTTGGCCTTGGCGAGCGAATCCTGGGTTTTGTTCTTAGCCGCCTTGTCCTGCATTTTCTTCAGCACCACACGCATCTGGGTGACCGTGCTTTCCATATCCTGAACGCGTTCACGCAGCGAGGTTTGTACTGGCACACCGCGGGGCTGTTTGGCCGACGGCGCTCTCCGTGCAGCGTACCCTTGCCTCTGCATGACGTCGTTGCCTCCGGGCACGGCGGCTTGAGGGCTGCCTGCTGCTGGCGGTGGCGTGCCTTGGGCCAAGGCCGTTGTTACCGCCAGTGCCATAATTACTCTGGTCGCATTTTGAAAAATCATCTCAGTCTCCTTCTAAAGATAGATCCACTGCTGAATTCGTCTCCCCACCTCGAAGGAGGAGAAGAGCTCGGCCTTCACAGTTACTAGAGCACACTCGCTATGCTGGATGGTTCAAGGGGGAGGACTAGAGCTCAAAACGTGGCATCGAAGCGTCCATGTCGACGTTCTTGGGCTCCAGCCTTGCTTGTTATCAGGCAAGTTCTCGCCCGGAATTCTCCGGGTGACGAAGCCACTGGACTGCAATCCACGCCTTATTGATAACGCAAGCGCACGACCTCTTCTTTGATCTAGCGCAATGAGAGGGCCCCTCTCGTATCCGTGGAAATCTTCCACGCGGCCAGTCGTGAGCTTTAAAGCGGCCAACCCTCACGGACACAATACGATACTCACACACGACCAATGGCAATCCGTGTTACTTGCTTTTGGCTGCGGTGGGGAGCTCCAGTTTCGAGAACAGTTTTTCATCGAACTTGGGATTCACTACGACCTTATCGATAGTTATTTTTTCCGGCGGAACCGGAGTATCCCGGCCGAGCGCGGTCCGGGTCACCGGGAGAACTCTCGTCTCCAAAACAAACGGGATCCGAAGACCATCCACGGCACGATAGTCGCGATAATAAACTTCCACGGGATGGTCTGTGCCATCGAGGCGGCGTGGCTGTCCTTCAATTTTGGCTTCGAGGAAGGTCTCCGCGTCAACCCATATGTGGAATGTATGCCCGGTCTTCTCAATGACCTTGAGCTTATAGGTGTCGCGCCCCTCCACCTTTTCGACGCCGTCCAGTTCGATGCGGCTGCCCTTGGCGGCGTAATCCACCAGGGGACCATCAAGATCGGACTGCGTAGAGGCAATCTTCAATTCTTCCGGCGTATAGGGTTCCACTTCCATTCGGTTCAGGAACGGCCGGAGTTTCCAGCCGCTGGTGCCATCGTAGACTTGGATCGCCGTTTTGCCGGCGAACTGCAACTCGAAGCGCGTTTTGCGACCGCGCTTGAGTTCCATCAGAAAAGGCAGTTGCGCCTCTTCGGCCGGCCGGTGAGGAAGCGTAAGTTGTTTCGGGTTCGGCAAGGGCTGAGCAATGGTGCCTCGCTGATTCCCTCCCGCGCCCATTTTTCCTTCCAGGGACAAGGCTTGGACTGCCCGCCACGCCTGCAAGCCGCCCCGCGCCGCGACGTTCTTGTCCACGATCTCGGCCGCCGAAAGCTGGGCTCGCGATGAAGTTGTGTTCGCTCCCGCCGCGAGCGAAATGCAAAACGCCAAAGAAATCGAAACCAACAGGAACTTTCGCAACATGTGTGCTTCCTCGTTACAAGATTTGCAAACTAAGCTCAAGCCAATCAAAGGAGTCGAATTGGCGGAAGGAAATCGCTATTCGACAGCGAGGCCTTCCGCTCGAAATTTCCCAATCACGACATCAACCCGGTCTCCGCGCTTCACCCGCCTGCCCACGTTCGAAAAAGCCATCCAGTAGGACTTGCCCGCCTCGGGCGTGCTAGATTGGCGCATTTTCCCAACGTTGGACACCGCCGGGACCACCAGGCTGACCCCCGCCTGCGGATCGATCAAGGTGGGTTCGGCCTTCTTGTCGTTGAGCACGGCGGCTTTGGCCGGGTCCACCACGCGCCAGCTGAATCGAATGAGTTCGCCCGACTCCGCCCACTTTACGCGGAACGAGTCAACCCCCCAAGCACCTTGGTAATACATCATCGCTCGTCGCGAGACCCAATTCGGATCAGGGCGGGGCGGAGCAGCCGTCACGGGAGACTTCCCGGCCCCAGTGGTTGCGTTCTGAGTGCTTTGAGACGACTGTGAAAAAGCGCTCGATGCTACCATGCTGGTCGCCAACACGGTTGCCAACAGCACCAATCTGTTCCTCGAATTACTAATTCCGGTCATCGCCTTCCTCTGGAAATCGCGCACTGCAATAAGCTAACCGAATGATATCCCCGCTCCTGCGTTTCCCTATTTGATCTTGAGCAAGGAGAGGTAATGGATGCGAGCTCGATTGATTGATATCCCATGTGAGCGAGGAAGGAAATGGCCCATTCGTACCATTGACGATATGGGCCACCGGCAAAAAGAACCGGCCGTTGCGCCCCCCTGCGATCGAGCATTGCTGCCTTCCATTCAGCCTACGAATACACACACAATCTTCCGGCATTTCCCACGACTGGGCGTGCGCGTCCACTTGATGCAGGCGGCGCCCCTGTGGGCGCCACCAAACTCGGCTGGAGTCCGCTATGTGCAGACTCCGCCGCGTGTTACTTCGTGCGCGTGCCGAAAGGCGTCGCCGGCGTGTGCCACTGCTCCGACGAATTGGAACGGGGGGCCGTGAGCCGGGCGGTCCCGGAGGCGAGAGCCGTCCGCGCAGCTACCGCAGCGAAGCCGCAGCCATTGGTGAAGGTGGTGGCGGTGTTCGCGAAAGTGTTCGATCCGACGTTCACCGTCAGGGGAGCGGAATCAACTCCGACCGGAGCATCATTGATCACGTTGCCGTTCACGGTGGCGGAAAAGCAGCCCAACTCCACCCCGGCAATTGTGCTGCTCACAATGGTATTGTTGTTCACTGTGGCGCCAACGGCTCCGAGAAGCACGCCTTCGCTCGAGCCCGATACCTGGTTGCCGGAGGCGGTGCCACCATTGGCCATGTAGATTCCATAGGTCGCCCCCATGATCGTGTTCCCTTGCACGTTGATGTTCGAGAGGTCAAAGACGCCAAACACAGAGTTGGTAACGTTGTTCGCGTTAACCTTGCCCTGGACACTATCGGAATCGATGGCGGCCACGGCTGCACTGGCATTGACCACATTGTTGGTGAGGTTGGCCGTAAGCGTGGGCGTGGTGCCACTGCCCGCGAAAATTCCCGCTGAATCCACGTTGTACACAGTGCTGTTTTGCACCGTTACTGATTGAGTCTGGGAGTTGGCATTTTCGGCCCAGATCCCCACTCCGCAGGTTCCATCGATCTGCCCGCTGGCCCGCACCCGGTTGACGGTTCCTGAGGAGCCGGAACCGTAGAAGATCCCCGCCAGCCAGAGGAGGCAGGTCGTGTCGCCGCCGGTACCGTCAACCGTAATGTTCGTAATGTTTACCGGGCCGGCCCCCTCCACCAGGATCTGCGCCGCCACGAGCTCACCAAACATGCTCACAGTGTTCTGCACCAAGCCCCCGGAGGGCACGGCGACCACCGCCTGGTTGGCGGTGCCAGACGCAATTCCAATTAGGGTCAGTGGCTTTGAGATCGTAACTTGTTCTGCATAGGTGCCCGGGCAGACTTGTATGGTTGAGCCGTTCGGAACGTCGCTCACCGCCTGGGAAATCGTTGGGAAGCTAACCAAATTGGGCTTGCAAGTTCCAACCGCAACTGTGGCGGCAACTAGGGATTGAACGGCAAGAAGCGGCAGAGCCGCCAGGCAAAGCAAATATTTCTGTCGAAGCATTTTGAAAATTCCTCTCCTGAGCCTAGGCTCACGGTAGATCGTTCCGCCTTTTTGCACCTGCTAGAGTCCGCGCACAAAGCCGTTACGATAATTTTAAGCCCGGCCATTGAGAGAATTTATCGCTCGGCCGGTTAAGCACACTAACAGGGGGAACTCTTGGCCTTGGGGGAGGGGGAACTCTTGGCCTTGGGAGAGGATCGATACTACAATTGTATATTAACTCAGAGTCAACATACAATCAGTAAGAAAAATGTAAATGTTCTCGCGAGCTCTAGCTTAGCCGGAGTATTTTTCCAGAACCTTACCTCTGCCCGCAAAACGTTTGACCACCAGCATTCACTCCAGCAACAGGATTGTTGAGCGTGGAACACAGCCTTATGATTGGCGGCTGCTGCAACGCTAACTTAAAATACTGCTGACGGGAAGCCACCGTCAGCAGTATTTCTTTTTGTTAACTAACTTAGACCTAAGCCTCTCGGCGAAGCTTCGATTCGAGTATCAGGTTCGCGGTTGACAGTTTCTCTCCAATTCCGCGAACTTGGTTAGTCGGTTTAGCACTTAGCTAGTAGTTGTCGTACAGGCCGGACATCCCTTCAGATGTCCGGCCCGTTTCGAAGCTGCTTAATTCACTTCAGTGCCCTAGAACTCGACCGCGCCGGCATCAACGCGAACCGGAGTGCGGCTGTCGGGCCTCGGATGGCCGAAGAAGTCAGTATTCGGCAGCGTGAGTGACGGCAACCCGCCAGTGGGAGCCGTAACGCAGTTGCCCGCTGCCGTAATAGAGGCACACGGGATGAAATTGATGGCCGGCGAAGTAGGCGCCAGCGAGTAGTTGCCGAGCGGGAGGCCGCCGCCATAGTTTCCGTACGTCCCACCGGTAAGCGATGGATTCGTCATGGACAGCGGGCCCCAACTCACGTTGATCCAGTTGTTGCCCTCGTCCACCGTTGCCGATGGCACGAGGCTAAACAGTGGCGCCCCAGCGATCGAGTCGGGGATCCCTGGAGGCACCCCAAAGCCGTGGAGCCCTCCGCATCCATTCGCCGCGGTGCATTCCGGCGGCACGCGCGAGCCGTTGCAGTATTGGGCGACAACGCCGGGGTTGGTGCCCGTGTTGTGTAAGCCGGCGCCGCCGTAACCCGAGTTGCTCGCCAGGAACGTGTACACCGGATCAAGCGCAACGCCAGAGCCCGAATTCGGTGCCGTAGTTTTGTCGCCGCGCACCCCGATGTCCCAGTACGTGACACCGGTGGAGCAGGCGCCGGTTGCCGCCTGAGTCGGAGCTTGCGTGTTGGTGAAGGCATTGAACAGCAGAACCTGGTTCTGCTGGTTCAGGGTTCCCGCCCCAGGGGTGCCCACGCCGATGTAGAACGAGCGGTTCTGGTAGATGATGTCACCAAACAGAATCGGGTTCGAGAAGCTCGTGCAGTTGGGGTGTCCCTGAGGACAGGTGATTGGCACCGCGAAGGTCGTGGTCAGCAGGGTGGTGTTTGCCATGCTCGTCACCCCGGCAGACTGCGGGCACGATGCCGTGCCAGCGGCGTTGTGGCATTCCCCCGCAGGGGCGCTGGCCGAGGGCGTCCCGATGGAGAAGGTGAGCACGCCCGAGGAAGCGAGGGTATCGTTGTGCATGATGGTGTTGTTGACGATGTTCACATTCAACGCGTCCTGCAACGATATTCCCGCGCCGTCCCAACCGGCCATGTTGTTGACGATCATGTTGTTGGTGATGGTCACGTCGTGCCAGTACTGCGGCTGCGACGCGAAGGTGGATACCTCCGACCCGTTGACGGACTGGAGCCGGATGCCGCCACCGCTTCCGCTATCCGCCGAGTTACCCTGGATCAGGTTGGCATTGATCACCAAGCCCGGACCCGTGCCATCGCTCAAGCCTGGCGGGCAATCCGCGTCGGGTATGGTGCCGCATGTCGGATCGGTATCCGGAGTTCCCTGAATCATGATCCCGCCGCCGTTGGTGGGAATGGTCGGGTTGCTGCTCTCATTGAACACGATCGAATTGTGCTCGATGTCGCCGTTGTAAATTTCCCCGAGGTGCACCAGGCCGCCGCCCTCACCGGCGCTGATGTTGCCGCATACCCAGTTGTAGTTGAACTTGTAGTAGTCGTTGCCGGTGCAGAAGCTCACGCCCCCGCCGCCCGAGAGCGTGGCGGAGAACAGTTCATCGCCGATTGAGGAATTGTCGGTGATCATGTTGTTGTGGACGTTCGGGTGCAACTGCAAGCACATCGGTAAATGCTGGTTGGTTACCAATCCCGTCCCATCGCTGCACGAGCCTGGAGCTGCGTTGGTGGCGCCGCCCTGGATGTACGGGGGAGCAAATTCGCCCTGGCCGACGCTGATGCCGCCCGAGAGCGTGCCCGCATTGTTGTAGATGCGGTTGTTGGCGATCTGCAGGAAGTGGGCCCAGCCGTGCACAAAGATGCCGCCGCCACCCTGCGAACTGTTGGTGATAGTCAACCCATCGATGCTCGAGGGGTTGCAGACGTAGTTGCTCGGGAATGGGTTGGTCGTACTGGTGGTACTCGTGTGACAGAGCGGGTTGGCATCGCCTACAAGGAGAGCACCCGGAGTGCCCGGAGCCGCGCCCGGATTAGCTACGACTCCAGTCAGCAGCGTGGTGCCGGCCGGGAACGCGCCAGCTTCGCTGCCGTCGTTCCACGGACTCGCGCCGTGGAAATCCAGACCCTTGCCCAGGACCGTAACTCCGGCGCCTTCATAGGCACCCATCAGCGAGGGCTCTTGCAAGAGTTCAGCCAGGTTGCCGTTCAGAGTGGCGTCCCAGCCGACCGTGGCCTCTAGCGGCAACCGGTCAATCTGCGGAACGTTGGCTGCGGCAGTGAAATGATTCCAACCCGCCTCAGGGCAACCGGAGTACGCCCCCGTGGAGGGCACACCATCCAGCGTCAAACCGAACAGGCAATTGAGATGCCGGCGCCACGGATCGAGCAACTTGCCCGAGGGATGGGTATTGGCATTGATGATGGTGGAAGCGGCGCCGGCGCCTTGCAGCCGGACTGGCTTCCACATAATCACCATCTCGGTGTGAGATGCGGGAGAGTGAATATTGGTAGCGGAGGGTGTAGTACACGCAGCCGAGCCTCCGGTCGTCGTGCTGCAGGTCGGGTCGACGATAATCAAGTCGCCCGGAGCAGCCGCGTCAATCGCGCCCTGGATCGTGCCCGAGGCCGAGACGTGGGTGGGCGCTTTCCCGCCGATGGTAACGGTCACGGTGTCAATGGATTGTTTGCCATTGCCGGCCGTGATCAGCAACTGTCCGCAACGTGCCGGTGTCGCTCCCGGCGCGTATTCGGCTTGCTGCTGTATGGTGCACAGCGGCACTTGAGGGGTCCCCGGCAGGCCGCCAGGGACTGTGGCTCTGATCGCTGTGTCACTCCAACTGGCAATAATCGCCGGCAGGCCGCCGATGGTAACGCTCGACATGGTATTGCAGGTCGTGCTGGTCGCACTCGGCGAGGTACACCTAGCCCCAAAGCCATAGTGGCGAGTGACGGTCTTGCAATCGAAGGGCGCCACTGAGGCCGAGGGCCCGGCGTAACCAAAGTTGTTCACAGTTACATCGGCGCCGGTACTCCCGGTGGTGCAGTTGCTCGGATTCGCCACTGTCGCGTTGCCCAATGCGGTGATCGTCAGTGTGTGACCGCCGGAACTGACATAAGGTCCAATTCCGTCGCCATCCACTTCCGCGATGGCTGGCGTGGCATCCGGATAGGCGCAATCAGGATTGTTGTACCCCGCGCCCACGAAGGCTTGCGTGGGCACAACGGGCGTATCGAGGTAAGTCGTCGTGCCCGGCATGTACGGCTCGGTGTAGCAGAAGTCGCTGTATGCCTGGTTGTACAACGGGTCGTTGATCAGCTGCCCATGGGTCGGCGAGCTCAAGTTCGTGTCCAGGATCGGCCCGTAGTCGTTCATGCATTGCACCATCATCGAGGGTGAGTATCCCGTGATGTTGGGCGGGTTCACGTCCCAGGTCGAGAAATTCAAACCGTCATAGATCCCCCAGTGGTCAGAATACACGCGGGAGACTTCGTTTCCGAGATAGTCCCGCGTCGAGATCGGCATGTTGGGCGGGGAAAACTTCTCGCCGAACTGAGGCGAAAAAGGATCAAATTCGGAAGTGAAATCATCCGTGATTACGCCGGTGAAGTGGGAGGCGATGTGCGTCGACGTGAAGATGTAGAACTTCGCACTCACCGACATCTGGTCGGCCAGGCTCACTTCCTTGCGGTCGCACAGAGGACGCGTAGCGCCGGCAAATGGAGCAGTTTCGTGCACCTGCGGGAACAGACTCAGGTAGTCGGGCACCACGCGCATCTCGCCCACGCACGGCCATATCGGATCCTGAAAGCCAGGATAACCTGGGAGTGCGAGGTACTGCCCGTTTCCTTCGGCCGTAGTCGAGTTCTGGTAGTTGGTGGGGTTGTAGCCGGCGGCGCTTTCGTCGTAAAGCGAAGCCACCGACGCCTGGTCGGGAATGATGAAGATGGAGCCACCCAAGCCGGAGAACTGCTGCGTGGCCGGCGCGATGTAGTTGTCGCCGATCAGGAGGTTCTTGTCTTCTTCCTTCTCGACCTCAAAACCCGGGGGCATGATCGTTTCCACCACGTACTTGCCGGGTGGCAGCATGGGAGTGCCGACCCTATATGCATCGGTCGAGTCAGGGTTCGCCACGCAGATCGTGCAGTTGGTCCCGGCTATTGTTGGGGCCGCACCGGTGATCGGGTTGATGTAACCTGTGGGCGTGATCTGCTTTCCAGTCGTCGGGCTGATGCTGACTACGCTGGGGAACGAGTACATGCCGTCGTAAGGCGCCGGCTGGATCTGGTTCCAGATGTGCATGGCGTCATAGCACTTGTACTGCGAGTTGTACGGCAGAGTCGTGGTGCTCAGGGCAGGCCCGCCGTGCAGGGAATTGTAATAATTCAAGTAGTTGGGTTGGTCAAACAGCGTAAAGAAGAAGAGGTCCTGGTTGGGACTGCCGGCGACAGCCGTGCCTTGGCCGGGGCAGCTCATGTAGGGCTTCTGTCCGGCAGTGGCACCGGTCCCGCCCGCCGAGCTGTTCGGGTAGAACCCTTGCGCCCAGTCATCCCAACTGGTGCTTTTCGTAGTGTCCACCAGCTTGAGAGTCGGGGTCACGCCATCCGCTGCAAAGCCTTCCTGGTAGAGATTGATGGTGACGCGCGGCACATTGGGCGCCCACGGCTGTTCGATCATTTGCGAGGCGTCGTCAAAGGGTCGCGTGGCGGCATATTTGACAAGTCCATGGATGCCGCCGTTCTCGCCCCATGTCGTGGTAGTAGCGTTGGTGCCTGTACCCGTAACCACGCAGGCCGGTGGGCAGGAGGCAAACGGCGCCTTGCCGAATTCAATCCAGTTGCCCTGGCTAGTTTCGCCCGACCAGCCCTCCGCGGCAACCCACGGCGGGTCGATGCGACCGGTGGAAGCGGTTGCAAAACTGGGCTTCGCCGTGCCGGTTGCGAACCCAGCAGCCTCCGCCGCGCAATCCGCCTTAGCGCAATAGACCGCGCCAGGTACAGACAGGTCGGCGGGCAGAGGAATCGCCTCGAAGGTGTTGGCCAGGAAATTGTAGGCTGTGGAGGTCCCGCAAGGCCGACCCGTCGACCCGCAGTACGAGGTGCCGTCCGCGGGTCCGCCCGCGTCGTAGACGGTGTGGATTCCCGTCGTCTTATAGCGGCCCGAATCTGCTGTCACGACATACCAATTGAACAGCGGGAACGTCTCGTTGAAATTGGCAACTCCGTTGAAGTCCGTCGTCAGAACGTTGGCCCGACTGCCGTCGCGGTAGTGAATCATCGTATAGATCAACGGAATCCCGATCTCGCCGGGGTCCTTGATTCCATTCTTGTTATCGTCAACGAAAGTGGTGGTGTAGACATTCGCCTGCCACTGCTGAACGCCAATCGACCCCATCTTGAGGTCGGTAACGGTGTTGGGGCCGGGGGTGCAGGTGGTCGCGGGCGGCGTGGGAACGCAGCCCACGTTGGCCGGCGTCGAGAGGCCGTCAATGATCTGGTCATTCCACTGGTCGCCGATGGTCAGTCTCCAGTTGCCGCCGGGAACACCCGTAAACTTGAAGTTCCCGTTCGCGTCGCACTTGGTGAACATGAAGTCTTCGGCGTCCGGGTCTCCCAAGCTCACCCAACACTGGGTCCAAGCGAGGGCATCGCGCGTGCCGCTGGGGTAGAGTCTCTGGTCCGGTGTCCGGCTCAGGCGCTGGACATCCGCCTGCCCTTCAATGATGTTGGTGCAAGGGCCGACAGCACCGAAGGAGCCGGCACAGACCGCATCGTGGCGGTCATTGATGATCTTCGGATTGGCAAAGCCAATGCTTACGTGGTAGCCGGCAGGCCCGTACTCCTGGAAGTAGCTGGGCTCCCCAATGCGGATGAAAGAATCGTGGGGGTGCTGGCCATCCAGCGTGTTGGTCTGGAGCCACTCTTCCCCGCGCGCAATCCGGTCTGCCCCCGGGTAGGCTTGGACGCTGAATTTGTCCGCCATGAGATTGGCAACCACCGCTTGGCCTGCCAGCGGGGAGAGCGTCGCGTTATCCGATTCGTACTTCGGGCAGGTCACGATCCTACCCGTGATGCCCGCCTGCGTTGGATCCGCAGTGGCCTGCGCCGAGACCGGGCACGCGTCAAGTCCCGTAGAGGGATCGATGGTTCCCGCCAAACTGTTCGACAACGGCATGTTGAACATGTCGTGGGTATCCTGTCCGGTCACGTCGCCGAGTGAGCCATAGGTGTCCCACAAGATGATTTCGAAACCGCCCAGACCAGGCTCGTTGGGCGATAGAACGTCGACACCGCCACCGGCATCCTGCTCGCCATTGAGTGGAAAGTCATCCTCAAACACGATCAGTGAGAGTTTGCCGGTAGGAAGCGGAGTGGGCGTCGATAGCACTGTTACGTTCGCGAAGTTACCGGCACTGGTAGCTGTGCACCCCGCCACAAGAACGTTGCACATCGGAGGAATCTGTGCGCCTCCCATGGTGTGACCGCAACCGAGATCACCAGGATTCGCACCGGTCGTTGTTGAGCAATCGGGCGGGGTCACAGTAGCGGGGAAGGGGTCGCCCGCATCGCCCGGCAACACCGAGATGTAATAGCGCTTGCTGGGATCGAGATGGACCTGGCTAGGCATCACATGCGTATACCCAGCCGCAGTGGTACTGGCGTTCGGATCGAGCCGGCAGGCGCCGTTGCCAACGTCGCACACCGCCGGGTCATGCGTGCCTGTGGCCGGATTCAAAAAGGTCTGGCCGCCTTCGCACGACTTAGGTCCGGTGCAGCCCTGGGCCACGTAATCCATGGTGCTCGTGTGGAACTGAACCCCTTGGGTGGGGATGGTGCTCGCGCCCGTGGGGCCCACAGCGTGAGGGCAGCCCGGCGCTGTAATGCTGGTGTTGGTTGTGCAGTTGGGATCGACCCAGAAGGTCTTGTCTTCTTCAATGATCCAGCGGTAGTCGGTAATGGGAGCTAATGCGGCGATACAGGCGCTAAGATTGGTACTGTTCGTTTGGCAGTTATTGTAAGCCAGGGCATCCACCACAGTCACCGTGGGACCGTTTCCGGTCGGGAAGGTGATCGGCACGGATTGGGCGGTACCAGTCACCCCCTGCGAATTCTGTGGGGTGAAGTTGAGCGTGGCGCTGGTTGTCCCAGCCGTTACAGTCGCGACGAAGCCGCCATTCACATCCATCGTAACGAGCGATCCACCCGACAGAGTCGCTCCCGCAGCGACGTTAAGAGGGTAGCCCGCTGCGTCTCTGCAAAACGCCAGCACGCCGGGTGACTGGATTTTCAGGTACGTGGACATCTTTGAGGTGTAGGTCGGGGTCGGGAAAGAGCAGGTTATGCCACTGGAAGCCTCGAGGGTTGCCGCGTTCAGGCTCACTGTTGCAGTTAAAGCCGTGGAGGAACAACTCGCCGGGGTCGCGCCCACTGCCGGAGTAAAGGCATTGTTGGCGCAGTAGGTGAAGCTGTCGGGGGTTACCGTTGTGGCCGCAGCGTTGGTGGGAGTGTACGTGAAAGTGCCGTTGGCACAAATCCCGGCGTTAGAGACTCCCTGGAAGGCATTAACAGCAGGGCAAGTCAGCGTGCCGCTGGTTGGCGCCGTAAGGAGTGTGACGCCATACACATTAACGTCGTTGGCGATCACACCCTTGGACACATCGGACACAGTGAATGGCTTGCCCGCAATCAGGGAGCTGTAGGTATCCGCGTTGGCTTTCGCCGCGGCGAATACGCCCGTCCCTGCTGCCACCGGGAGTCCGCTGGCATTGACACCGATGTAGGCCAGCATTCCTGCATCACGTGCGGAAGAATTGGCAGACAGGCTCAACTCGCGATCATACACAGGAAGGGCCGTCGTGCTGGCGGGCACATTGACCGCATTGATCATCACGTCGAAAGTCTTGCCCGCCGCCATAAACACGTCAGTCTGCACGCGGGGAGCCACGGGCACGGTGGCAGCGGCAGCGCCGGCAGGAGCCACGCCGGGGATGACGTTGCCGTCTTCCGCGATCAAGCTGAAGCCACTAACCGTGGCAGCCGCACCGGCTCCGTTGAAGCCCTGTGTTTGCGATCCGACGATCGAAGGCACGTGCATCCGCAGGCCGGCATTCACCAGGCGCACCAAGACGCTGCCGGTGATTCCGGTCACAACTGGTATCGGAGGAGTGCCACTGACGCCAGCCGTAGCCGGGAACACCGAGAAGGGCGCATTGGTCTTGTTGAACGCGAGCCCGTTAATCAGGTAATAGAAAGGCGTGTAATTCACTGCCGGCGGATAACATGTGTTCGCAACCCCCACACCCGAATTGGGATTGCCGCAAGCTCCTATGTGGCCGTCCCACACCTTCGTCTCGCTGAAACCATTCGTGTTGACGGCCGTGCTGACAGCCTTGTTTTGCACGGGGTCGATCTCACTAAATTCCAGCGGAAGTTCTGCGTTGTACTGCACGGCAGGAATCGCAGCGGTGGTGGTAGTAGCGGCCGCACCCGGATAAGCGGTGCCAGCCGTGGCGCCTGACGGCGCGGTAGTGACCACCAGTACGCCAATCAGGCCCATGGGCACCTGAATCGAAGGATGCGTGCCTGACTCGAGCAGGTATGTGCCCGGACGGAGTGCTGACCAGGTCAGTGCGGTGGTCGCTCCCGCCGTTACCTCCGTAGCCATCGACTGCACGCGGGGTCCCTGGGCAGGCGGAGTAGCTCCTGAAGTGTCCGTGGTACACGGTTTGCCCGGCGCGCTGGAGGCGATAAACCAGGTGACGCACCCCTGCGCGTTGGTATGGTCGGGACTCGGCGTGGAAGTTCGCGCGGTGCCGAGACCGCCACCCAACTGCCCCACAATCACGATTGATGTGGGGATAGTATTCGCCGTAGCCCCTGTGGTGGTGGGCGTGAACGACAGATTGTTCGTGAGGTTGATCGTCAGGCTCGTCGCGCTCCCCCCCGTGGCGGCGGCAACATAGGGAACCGTAATGACCACGGGCGACCAAGTGGCCGGGACGGGCGGCACGGCCGTTGGTTGCGCCACCGAATTCGGATTCAACGCCGCGCAAGTCGCGGTCGAGGTGGTCCCCGCTGCCAGTGGTTGGCAGAAATAGCCCCACATGGGCACGGTCGTGCCGTCCGGCAGAGTGACAGTAGTCGGCGCCGCACTAAGATTGATCGTCTGGCCGAAGCCCATCACTGCACAGAGAAGGAGACCACCCACGATGACTGCCGCCTTCAGTGTCGCTTTGAATTTCCAATCATTGATCCGGATCATTTTTTTGCCTCTCGTTGTCGGTCCGTTAGGGACACAAAACCTGAATTGTTATCTTCTTTCTGCTTCTGCGAACGTCGCGCCCCTTCCGGGGTTCGCGTGAGGGCAGGCGCGTGGCCTGCCCCCAGCTCACTCAAAGTCGTTACTGACTCTCGTCGATCACAAACTCCCGTGAGTCGACCAGCATCATCATCAGCATGCCGCCGGGGAAGACGTTGTTGGTCGTAATCTCGCGCTCGTTATGCGAGTGCCACATAAACGCCCAACCGCGCTCGTTGGCGGGGTTGGCCTGGGTGTTGGACGGAAGCAAAGTGGTGCAATTGGCGTTCGGGGGATTAGGCGTGCCGTAGGGATTAGCCGCGCAGGTCGGCATCGCCGCCCGCAGGCTCGCATCCGGGCCTAGGTAGGGAGTACCGCCGTACCATTGCCCGTTCGTAAACACATTCGGATCGGGAAGCGTTGCCGGGCCGCCCGCCGCCACATCACCGAAGGGAAACACTTGCACCGGCTTGTTGTGGTCCTGGCACCATTCAAAGAAGTTAACCGCTGTAACAGCCGTGCCTTGCGTGTTGTAGCCGTTGGCGTCCGGAGTACATCCAAGCGTGGCAAGAGGGTCGTTTGTACTAGAGACAGGATGGTGACCGTACGGATCCCAGTTCAATCCCCGGCCCGTAAAGTAGAAGATCCCGTCGAACGCCTCGCCCGGAGTCGTGTCCGTGTTGAACATCAGTAGCCCAGCAAGGGGGGGGCCGGACGCCGGTGTGCCTCCGGGGGTGCTATACGAAATAGGGGTAGTGGTGCTGCTCAGAACTAAGTTCCCGTCGCGGGCCAGGATGCGCACGTGGTTGGCGTGCTCGTGAAACGGGTGTTGCCAGCGGCCCTGCCCGATGGTGCGGATCAAGGTCAGCTCACCCGGATGCATGTGCGGGTTGCCGTTGTAGGGCTGGTGCGGATACTCGCCGGCAAAGTTGGGGTCCATGAGGTCAGGCATGGAGCGTCCGTTGATCAAGAAGTAGGCAGGGTGGTAGGGCTCAGTCTGTACGTCGAGACTACATCCCGAGGTGCCGGCCGCGCAGTTGGCCCGCGCCGCCACCTGCGCCTGGGCCTGGCGGTGAATCCTGGTATCCATCTCGGCCCACTGGAACAAATATTCGCGGTCATAGCAGCTTGCCGGGTGGTCGTAGGCAGCCTTCGAGAGCCGGAAGTCCGTTTCTCCCCAGTGCGCTTCCGCCGTTAGGTTCGCGGCATGGTAGCCGGTTGTGCAGTTGGCCGGGACGGCCGCCGGAAGGACGATGATGGCGCCATACAGGCCCATCTCGATCTGGAGGTCGCCTTGCGTGCCGCTGTAGTAGGCGTGCGTACCCGGCGCGGAGGCAGTGAAGGTGTACGTCACTGTGGCGCCCGGTGCCGCTTCCTGCGTCAGCAAGCCAGCCACACCGCCCGTTGGGGTCACGTTAAACCCGGGAAACAGGATCGACGTGTTGCCGGCGGCGGTGGGAAGACCATTCAGCAGATTGACTGTGACGGATTGCCCTTCGGTGACGATCAGCGTCGGACCGGGCACCTGCATCGACGGGCAATTCTGGCCGGGCAGGGTCGGCGCAAAGCCCGCCGGCGCTGTCGAGCAGCCGTAGCCCCAGGAGTAAATCGCCTCGCCGTCTGGCTGGTTGAGATAGGCTTGCTGGGCCGTCAGGTTAAAGGTGGGCCCGGTAATGCCGGGAGCCGCAGCAAAAGCTGTGGCCGCAAGCCACATCAAGAGAGCTATCGGGGCCAGAAACCGCCCGGTGTTCAAGATCGCCTTTTTCATTGTCATCTCCCTCATTGCCGCGCTCCTAATTACAGGTGTTCCCATATGTGTTGCCGCCCGTCACACTGTTGCAGACATGTACTTCCGTCATCATCCCGCCGAAATTTTCGGCGTCATTCGACAGGTGGTCCAGATTGGGCGAGTAGAGGTAGTAGGTGCCCACTGGGGTACTGGTCGCATCCAGTATTACGTCGAGCGATTCCCCGCCGCCCAGCGTGATCGAGTTCGTGTAGTATTCGGTATTGTTTCCCGCCTGGTCCCGCAAGAGCTTGGCGTTCCATCCGACCACCTTCATCGGCACCCCCAGGGACTGCAGCGTGTGATATTCCGAGACGGAAAGGTTTACGAGGCGCAGCGAGGCCTTGCCGCCCACGGGAATGTTAATGATGGCCGGCAGCGGCTGCGAGTAGTGCATCTGGCCATCGGTCGCCACCGTGGCCTGTGGCCCGGCCGCGACCGTGTCGGGGTAGCTCCGCCCGTTGAGCAGGAAATATTTGTCCTTCATGTCCACAAACATTTCCGGGTTGAACGTCATGCCGACAAAGTGGAAATTGGGGTCAAAGCCGTGCATCTGGATGGGATACTCGGTGTCATACGCCGTCGAGCCGTCGCCGTCGTTGTAGACGTACTTTTGGGGGTTGCCCAGTTTGTCGACGCCTTGCGTGGCGCCGGTGTTGATGGCCGGCATGGTGGCAGAGCACAGGATATCCGCAGCCGGAGTGCAGACTGTGCGCAAATCAGCCGTCAGACCTGTCGCGCCCTCGATCCCGTTCTGGTACCCGAGATACGTGTACAGGTTGCCACCGCCGCCGTTAGGAAAAGTCCCAGTGCCGGCCGGCACGCGGTCCTGCCGCGGTCGCACATAGAGCTGACCCACCATCCCCATCTGCAAGTGCTCGGGCGGGGTGATGTGGCAGTGCCAGAAGTAAGTCCCAGCGTCCGGGGCGAGATAGTAATAGGTGAAGCTGGCGCCGATGTTGATCGCCACCGAAGCGTCGGGCACACCATCGTAGAACGAGGAAGCGTTGGGGTAGCCGTGGAAGTGGACGGTGTGCTGCTCAAACAGATCTGGGCGCATAATCATGCCCACGTTGGTAAGGGTCAGGAAGAATTCGTCGTCCTCATCGAAGGCAGCCAAGGGCGCCGGAATGTTGCCGTTCATCACGCCCACATCGATGATGGGGCGTGGATCCACGTGTCCATCGTTCGCCGGAGCCACCGCCGCGGCGGTGCCGGCGTTATTATTGCCGACGTTCGCGGCCAGCCCGGTGTTTGTAGCGGTGTACTGGAAGGCGAAGCCGATGAAACCGCTCCCATTGACGACCAAGTCAGGAGCCAGACCGCCGTTATCTACACAGGTGACTTTCCAAGAAGGCGGGTTCGGGCTCGCGTTCAGAAAGCCCGCCGCCGTGGGGGTGCCCCCGATCCCGCTGGAATGAGCATCGTTTGCGATGACGATCTGATCGTTTACTTTAACGCCCAGCGGCGAGTCCGTGAAAACCGTTACCGTGTTGGCGGACGGCGCGGCGCAGTTGGGGGCGGCGAGGGGGCTGGTAAGAGGACCCTCGATGATGTCGGTCACGGTTACGATGTTCGGGATGTCGGGGGCTAGACCCACCGCGCCGTTCCAGGTAAACGCCGCAGCCGCAGTGCTGAACGGGGTAGCAGGGGAACCCGGCCAGGGTAGGGCGCCGGTGGCTGCCCCATCGGTGGTGGCGGGGTCACCGCGCGTCAGCGTGCCCGGATACGGGGTGTTAAAAACGCTCGGGAACTGAGTGCTCGGCAGGCCAGCTGCGACGTCCGCCAGCCCCGAGAGCGGGCCGAAGGAGAACATGAACGTCTGCGTGCCGTCGGCCTCGGTCATTAATCCGTCACCGCCCGAGATCTGCTGGCACTTGATGGCGCCGTTCACGGTACCTGCCTGCGGCACTGCCCATCCTGAGCCGTTCTGAGACGGCGGCGTGAATTGCGTCGGACCGTTGTACGCAGGCTCCGAATTATTGACCCCGGCGTTAGCCGGATCGGGGTGAGTGATCGTGCTGGTTGGGCATTGCACTCGAAATGACTGGGCGCTTGCCGCGACTGTCGCGAAGGCAACGAGAAGTATGGGAATCCAAACCTGTGACGACTTCCTCATGGCTGTACAGCCTCCTTCCTAACCTGGGCGGACGCAAGCGACCGCTCCCACAAAACGAGCACGCGCAGACCCGGGAGCCCGGCAACGTGCAATGAATTCCAAGAATTTCGAGAGTTCCCAACAACGGAGGCTTTGTGAAATCTCAGCGGCTCGAAAAGCTACTCTTCCGATAAATCCATCGAGAAGGTGTCGCTGTTCTCAGTCGCCTTCGGAGTTCCCAAACGCCTTTACAAGTACCGGCACAATCCCGGTTCCTGTTCGAGGTACACTACCGAGACTTGACTTTTGTAACTTTGCGGATGAACAAATATCGAAATGTAAATTTTGTGAGCTGCGGCGAAATGTGGCACGGAAGTGCCATGCCGACGGCCCGAACGTTTAGTTCTTTGCGCTAGAGCAAGTACGAAAGCGGGTGGGTGGTTTATCAGTAAGGCTCGCGGCGGTTTGGCCGGCTCGACGCGAGTCTTCGGTGTGCCGCTCCTTGTTCCCCCCAATGGTTCGGCGCTACACGCAGCGCGTGCATGACCGGCTTCATTCCTTGTCAACTTGGGCTTGATCACAAAACTATCTATGAAGCGACTTCAAATTCTGTGGGCTGTGCCCTTGGTGCTCTCCTTGGCTTTGCCGCTGCACGCGGATGAAGCCGGCGCCGAATTCAAACGTGGCGTGCAGGCGGAGAGTAAGAACAATTATGATGAAGCCTTCCAGGCTTACAACCGCGCCCACACGTTAAAGCCGAAGGATGCGAAGTATTTCACCGCCTACACGCGGCTGCGTTTCTACGCTGCGATCGAACACCTCCGCAAGGGACAGGCTCTGCGAGATGCAGGCAAGTTGCAGGAAGCTGTCACGGAGTTCCAGCACGCTGCCGAAATTGATCCTACGAATTTCACCGCCAAAGGTGAGGCGATTCGCACCCAGGACCTTCTGAAGAAGCAGGCCCAGCCCGAGGAAGCTCCCAAGGCGCCGCTCGCTTTGGACAAGGCTGCTCAGGAAGCCGCCGGTCCGGTGGAACTGCAGGCGCTGTCGACCAACTTAATCACCCTTCGACTCAGCGAAACCTCCTCGATGATCTACAAGACCATCGGCAAACTCGCAGGCATCAACGTAATTTTCGACCAGGATTACAAACCACAGAAGGTCACTGTCGAATTGAACGATGTAACTTTGCGCGAAGCCCTGAACACGGTCGCGCTTCAAACGAAGACGTTCTGGGAACCAACCTCCAGCAACACCATCCTGGTGGCAGCCGACACTCTTACCAAGCGCAAGGAAATGCAGGACAGCGTGATGAAGACGTTCTATCTGAAGAACGTCTCCAGTCCGGCCGAACTGCAGGAAGCGGCGACTACGCTGAAGAGCATCCTCGACGTTACGCACATTCAGATGATCCCCAATCAGAACGCACTGATTGTGCGTGCTACGACGGATCAGATGGTGCTGGCGCAGAAGCTCCTGACCGACATCGACAAGCCGAAGCCGGAAGTCGTGATCGACATTGCTGTATTGCAGGTCAGCCGGGACCGTATTCGCACCCTCGGTGTCAACCCGCCAACTTCGGCGAGCATTGTGATGGTGCCCACCACCGGCGGCACCGGCGGCGGCTCGGGTGGATCGTTTACCCTCAACTCTCTGGGTGCTCTGAACGCCACCAATTTCCAGGTAAGCATTCCCGGCGCATCGATGTCGTATTTAATGAGCGACAGCGACACGAAACTGATTCAGAATCCGGAAATCCGCGCGCTCGACAACGAGAAAGCAACGCTTAAGATTGGAGACCGCGTCCCTGTGGCGACCGGCTCGTTCGGAGGCGCGGCTGGTGGCGGCGGCTTCAGCGCCCTCGTCAACACGCAGTTCCAGTATCTGGACGTGGGCGTCAATATCGACATTACGCCACACATTCACTCGGACCACGAAGTCACCCTGAAGATGACTCTCGAAGTCTCGTCTGTGAGTGGCACGCAGAACATCGGCGGCATTAGCCAGCCAATTATCGGGCAGCGCCGCATCGAGCATGAGAGCCGTCTGCAGGATGGAGAAGTCAACCTGGTCGGTGGCATTCTCGAAGACACGGAAACTCATTCTCTCGCTGGATATCCCTGGCTCACGAAGATTCCGATCCTGAAATATCTATTTGGGCAAGAAGATAAAGAGCGCCAGCAGAATGAAATCGTCTTCGCCATTACTCCTCATATCGTGCGCTCGCAAGAGGTGACGGACGAAAATCAGCGCCTGGTGGATCTGGGTCGCGGCAGCACAGTGACGGTGGGTCATAACGATCCGCGAAGGAACGGCGCGTCTGGGCGTACCCCGAACACCATGGAACAGACTGCGGTTCCCGGTGCACCGAAGGCTCCGCAGAAAGCGGTCACACCTCCCGTTCAGCCTCCGAAGGCCGAGCCATCCAAGACACCAGCGCCCGCGCAGATCCCCAGCGCTGTCACTACAACCACTCTGATTCGTCCGGTCAAGGCAACGCCCGACGAACAAAAGTTATCGCTGCAACCACCGGAACGGGCCAAGCCCCGATCTACTGAGGCAACCGCGGATCCCTGCCCCTATGGAATGCACTCCATTGGCACTGAATATGGAGTTCTCAACTGCGCTTTTGATTGAATAGGACCCTGCCGTGACGCAACCGCCACCTGAACTCTGAGTTGAATTCCCTGCACGCTTGATTGTGAGCTGTGCGCCTGGTCGACAAGCTATCGTTCAAACTACCTGAACCGTCCAATTCCAGTTCATCTAAGCTAGGATCACTCCTTGCTCGATCGCATTCACTGCGTCACTCCGCTCACGGAGTTCTCAACTGCGCTTTTTGATTGAGAGTCGTTGCCAGGACGCAGGCCGAACGGGAACTCTGCAGCAGAGTTCCCTGTCAGCTTGATTGTTGGGCGGTCTTGCGGATCTATGCGGAACGCTCTTCGGCTTGAGAAATCTGCGCCAGGGCAGCAAAGTCCTGCACCAGAACTGACTCCCGACGAACCCTGACGATACCTTGAGTCTGCCACTGGCAGAGTAGCCGGCTTACCGTGAACAGCGTGGTCCCGGTCAATTGCGCCAGTTCCGCGCGCGACAATGTGATCTCGAGCAGGCCGTTCTCGGTACAGCGGCGCAGACGGTCGGAGAGGCGAACGAGTTCGCTGCTCAATCGCGATCCTACTTTTTCCGTGGAAACTTCGCGGAATCGCTGTTCCATCTCGAGCAGACGCTCCTCGAGAGCCCGCACCGTGTTTCGGCGGAACGTCGGAATCCGGGCCAGCAGTTTCTCAAACGCTACTGCGTCCCACACCAGGGCAACGCACGACTGTACAGCCTGCGCGGTCGCGCAATGGCTACAGTTGACGCAGACGCGATAAGAACCCACGATCTCGCCGGCAGCATTCAGGCGAAGGATTACTTCATTGCCATTGAGCCCCATCTGGGTCACTTTTACGATGCCGGAAACTACCATCGTGACGTGACGGACAGGGTCCCCTTCACTGAAGATCGTCTCTCTTTTGTCAAAACGCTTTTCGCGGGCAGCCCCGAGGATCAGGTCAAGCTCGGCGGGAATGACTTCCGCAAAAAGTGCAAACTGCTTGACCGTTTTAATTTTTTCGCTCAGCACGCTTAGGTTTCCCCCAGTCCTTCAACAACCGTCGTTCGAGAACAATTGGCCCGGTTTGTAAACTCAACGCACCGATTCGAGGCAGCTTCGTTCGCCAGTGACACTTACCCCGGAATGTGGCCCTATGAGAATGCCTTCACCCCAAGTCATGGTCAATTACACTGTCGGGGGAGGAAATAGCACTCTTGGGGTATTCTTCCTGGAATTTAGACTACCCCGGCTGGGCTCGGCAGATCTTGGTACGGCAGTAACAAAATCTTTGATTACTTCAAGATCCCGGCGGGAGCACTGATATGGATGTACAAACCCTACTGCGGGCGGCTCTTGAGGAAGCCCGCCTCGGGCTCCACGAGGGTGGACTGCCCATCGGATCGGTGCTCGCCGATCCGCAGGGGCGCATTCTAGCCCGCGGCCATAATTTGCGGGTCCAGAGCGGGGATCCGACCGCGCACGCCGAAGTCGTCTGCATCCGTAATGCGGGTCGACGACGAGACTGGTCACAGTTGACTCTGGTCAGTACGCTGAGTCCATGCGTGATGTGTACCGGAACCAGTTTGCTGTATCGAATCCCGAGAGTGGTCATCGGAGAGAATCAGAATTTCATGGGTGCCGAAGAATTGTTCCGCCAGCACGGCGTGGATCTCACAGTCGTGCAGGATCCCGAATGCATTCAGATGATGCGGGAGTTCATACGCGACCACGCTGACTTGTGGAATGAAGATATCGGCAAGTAAAGCCGGTGTAGGTGATTCTTTAATTCGTCGATGGTTGTGGCTGCGTAGGTTTGGTTGAAGAAGAGACTTCGCTGGCCGGAAGTATTCTCCGCAAATCCCACCGGCACAATGGACAGCGAGTGGCGACCGAAAAAACGATATGACCGAAGGCGACACACTTCTCATTCATGCAAGTTCTCATGTTAGAACTCCCGATTTCACTGCCGCACTCCGTCCCTATTAGAGTGACGCTAGCAGGAGTTCCGCGACGATCGCGTCCTTCTTTTCGATTCTGACTGATTGAATTTTCTTCTAGGCTGGAATGGAGCGCTCGGTTCGCTAAGCCAGTCCGAGACTCGCGGCGGCGGTGTCTACGATCGTCTTGCCTATCATGAGCGAAGCTGTCGCCGCTGGAGAGGGCACATTTAACACATGCAGCACCTTGCCCGAAGGCACAAACTGAAAATCGTCGACCAACGCGCCATCCGGCTTGAGCGCCTGCGCCCGAACCCCCGACCCGCCCGGAACCAGATCGCTTTCGTTGATCTCAGGCAGTAATCGTTGCAGCGCTCGAACAAACGCCCGCTTGGAGAGGGAGCGATGCCACTCTCCCAGCGCATTACGCCAGTGCTTTGCGGCCATGCGCCAAAACCCAGGGAACGCGAGCGATGACGCCAGATCGCGGGCGCTGATGTCGTGGTGCCGGTATCCTTCGCGCGCCAACGCAATCACCGCATTCGGGCCCGCGTCAACCCTGCCCGTTATACGGCGTGTGAAATGCACGCCCAGGAACGGAAAACGCGGATCCGGTACCGGATAGATCAGCGCCCGCACCAGCGACGAGCGTTCGGGAGCGAGGTCGTAATACTCTCCTCGAAAAGGAACAATCATGATTCCCGGATCATCACCTGCCATGCGCGCGATGCGATCGCTGTACAGGCCTGCGCAGTTGATTACCGAACTCGTCCCAAACGCACCCTTGTTTGTTTCGACCACGATTTCCTGTGCGGAGCGCTTAATGCCCGTGACGGCGACCGAGGTTCGAACCGTCCCTCCATTCGCCATGATCAGTTGCGCATACTTTTCGCAGACCAGGGCGAAATCGGTCACTCCTGTGGAAGGAACAACGAGCGCCTGCAACCCGCTTGCGTGGGGCTCGACTTCGCGCAACTCCTCAGAGCCGATCAGGCGAAGTCCGGTAAGTCCGTTCGCCTCGCCGCGTTTCCGTAGTTCCTCCAGCCGCGGAAGCTCTTCTTCCCCCGTCGCGACGATCACCTTGCCGCACACATTGTGGGGAATTCCATGTTCGTGGCAGAACTCCACCATCGCTGCGGCTCCCGCAACGCACAAACGCGCCTTCAGCGAACCTGGCTTGTAATAAACGCCGGAATGGATGACACCGCTGTTATGGCCGCTCTGGTGGCGTGCAACTTTATCTTCTTTCTCCACTAGAAGAAGCTTCTGGCGCGGAAACCGTCGCGTGATCTCGAGCGCGACGCCGAGGCCGACTGCGCCACCACCGATGATGATTACGTTGTAGTGAGAATCGGTCATGCCGGGGCTTGCGAGCGAGCGAAATTCACGACCGCATAATCGTACGCTACGAAGCCCTTCAGTTTACGACGAGTGTCACGGTGGTGCTCTGCCCGGCGTCGGAGGGTGTGCCCAAAGAGGTACCGGTCACCGTGATGTGATAGGTCACGGGTGGAGGCGGCTGTCCACCACCGCCTCCGCCCTTGCTCACACCGGAACACGAAACAAATGCCATCATCATCAGGCAGAAAACGACGCAGCCTGACAATTGCCGAATTTTTGTCGCAGTTCGATTTCCCGAAACGTTCGCGCCAATCACAATCGCAGCCAGCGGAATCCACATCGCGGGTGGAGGAAAGTTTCCCTTTGCCGGTGTCTCCGAATGGGCACCGCTCGCGCTCGTCGAAATGTTCATGACCACGTCAACTGCTGAATTTCCCGGAGTCACTGGCGTTGACGGATTAAAGATGCATTGAGCCCCACCCGGAAGTCCTGCGCTACAAGTAAGGGCAACACCGCCATTGAAAGACGAGCCCGTTGGTAGCACCCTCAGCGCATAAGCGCCGCTCGTCTGTCCTGCCGTAACCGTCTGGCTGGCTGTCGAAGAGGTCCCAAGGAAGTCCTGCGCGACCGTCAGCGAAATGTTTACATTGTGGCTTGGAGTTCCGGTCGTGTCCTGGGTATTGATCTTGATGTTGTATTGGTTCGCGTTCGCATCGTTGGGAACATTGATCGTCGCGGTCAGACTCATCGTTCCTCCGCTCGCGAGAATGAGCGGATTCGCCGGAGTGAGCGTACACATGGCTCCCGGAAGTGAACTGGCATCGCAAGTCGCGTTGATCTTTCCGCCGTAGGAGAAAGTAGAGGTCAGCTGGAGATTGGCTTTCGCCTGCGCCCCGGGATTGGCCGAGATCGTCTGCGTGCCGGAAATGGAGTAATCCCCGACACTGAATGGGAGGGATAGCGTGTGTACGACCGATCCCGAAGTTCCGCTGATCGAAAGCGCGTACGTACCGGCCGCAAAGAAAGAGCCATTAATGGTCAGAGTCACGGTCGCAGGAAAGCTGCTGACCGACGCCGGATTAACGCCGCAACTTCCCGCGCCATACGTCGCGGGACAAGTTAATGTCACGGTTCCGCTGAACCCATTTTGCGAAGCAATGGAAATTGGCCCGTTCGTGCCCGTGCTACCAGCGTTGACCTCGGGGAACCCACTCACTTTCATTCCAAAGTCAGGATTTGCGGTCACGACCAGGTTGAACGAAGTGGTCAAAGGCGTCGCAGCTCCGCTAATCGTCGCTTGCAGGGTTACCGGATATGTGCCGGCGACCGTCCCCACCGGAACCATAACGCTCGCCGTCATGTTCACCGGAGATCCCGATCTCGGATTCACTATTGACCCGGGAGTCAGGTTGCAGGTGGCGCTGGGAATCGAGGAAGTGCATGAGACCGTGACGCTCTGGCTGAATGATCCCGCAGCCGTAATTTGAAAACTCACTGGCGAAGAAGTGCTCCCACGCGAGACCGTCACGCTGGTTGGAGAAGGCGTCGTGATTCCAAAGTTCAGAAGATGAAGAGTCAGCGGGATCGTATGCGTAACGTGGCTTGTGTCGGCCCCGGTTGCTTTCAGATTAAACGTGTAGTTCCCCCGCTGCCCCGCCCACGGCCAAGGTAAACGGCGTTTTGTTGCCGGGAGGTAAAACTCGCCGGAGATGGCGTGCAGGTGCTCGGAGGTGCAGTCGTACCGGCGGTGCAACTCAGCGTCACTGAGCTTGTGTATCCCTTCACGGCAGTCATCGTGCCGTTGAAAGATGCCGTTGCCCCACGAGCGCCGTAAGCGGCGTGTTCGACACGGAGAACTGGAAATCCGGCGTAATCACCAGGTTGAATTGCCACATGCCGCGGCCATAAGTGGAGGCCCGCAGCAGTTGTTGTCCGCCGCGATTGAACACAGCCAGAGCCGTAACCGCGACGTTGGGAAGAAATCCCGTCTGATTTGTGCTCGGGTTCGGCCCCAACTCGGTCCAGTTGGGCGCGGCAGTCGGACTCGCGAACACGCCCACGTCGGTTGCCACGAACACCTGCGATATGGGCGCGTAGGCGACCACCGCATTGGCGGGAGAGTCGGGAAGATTGCCCGTGAAGTCACTCCAGCTCGCACCGGCGTTGATCGTTTTCCATAAGTGGCCCGCGCCACCAGTAAAGCCCATTACCGTAACGTAAGCCGTGTTTCCCAAGGCGTCGGAAGGATCGATGGCCACACCCGAAATCGGATACTGATTCGGATTGATATTTCCCTGCGGCCCGTTCTCAGTTGCATCGACAAACGTTGCGGGCCCCGTCGAAGCATTCGTCGTCACCCAGACCCGGCCACCCGCGGGCGAGTGGGCAGGGCCCCCAACAGGACCGAGTCCGCTGGTGGTGGCATAGATCGTCCCCGATCCGTTGCTGTCGATCTTCCCCGCAGCAGCCAGCCCGCGCAATTGGTTCACTTCGCTCCCCGTGCATGTGGCCGCTCCTAACGTATCGAAGTTCGGGCTCACCGCGGTAAAGACGCCGCTTGTGCGCGGTCCGCGCCATACCCGGCAGGTGCCGACCAGCATGGAAGTCTTCGAGCCAGGATCGAGAATGTAGGGAAAGTAAAATGCGCCGTCGTCCCCATCCAAGCCGCTACTGGTGACGACGTAGCTGAACCCCGCGTTGTTGCAGAACACGCCGTTGCTGCAAAGCTGAATGCCGAGCCCTTCCGGAGGAATGTCAGGATTCGATGCATAGAAGTTCGAACTCATGATCGGATCGATGGCGTTATACCCGCCGTCGCCTCCAAGAACATTCGTCCAACCTGGATTCGTCGTCGCCTGGCTGGTCGCTGGCGAACCGTTGTCCTGGGTTCCGCCGAGCATCGTGTTGGGATCGCTCGGATGCTGCGAGAAGCTGACGAACTGCGCCATGGACCCAAGGTTCTGGTTCAGATCATCGAACTGGTTGATTCCCGAACATGCGCCGCTCACTCTGCAGAAGCCAGCCCGCGCCACACGTCCGCGGTAGAACCATTCGTTGCGTTTCCCTGACATGGTCCGCATCGCGATCGGAAATAGACTCCTCAGCCCCAGTCTGCTTTGCGCCTTGACCTTGCACTGTGGGGAGGCAGGTAAAGAAGGTCGCTACCAGTACGAGGACCCGCAGCTGCCATCGGCTTGGCCGTCACGCTTACGCACCTGCCAGTATCAGAAGGAAAGCCGGACGATTCAATGTAAAACCGCCATCGCGCAACGATGTTGGCCCACTTTGGGAATCCGCCGCTCGTGCTGTAATAGAAAAGACGTGAAAATTGCGGAGGCTTACATCGATGTTGCGATTCTGGGTTGCGGTAACAGTCTTTCTTGCTCTGATTTCCACTCGCTCATCGACGCAAGAGAAAGCACAGCCCGGGTTGCTGGTAGCGGCTGCTGCCGACCTGAATCCTGCCCTCCACGACATCGCCCAGCAGTACGAGAAGAAGACCGGCATCCGGATCAAGCTTTCCTTCGGAGCGTCCGGAGCACTCACTCAACAAATTCAAAATGGAGCTCCCTTCGATCTATTTTTCTCGGCGGATATGGATTATCCAAAGCGCTTGATCGCCGATGGCCAGGCCGACGCCCCCAGCCTCTACCAGTACTCTCTGGGTAAGCTGGTTCTCTGGGTTCCCGCGAGCTCGCCCCTCGACGCCGAACACCAGGGCATGGCAGCTCTCCTCGACGCCTCGGTCAAAAAGATTGCTATCGCCAATCCTGAGCATGCACCCTACGGCCGCGCCGCAGTCGCCGCTTTGAAGCATGCTGGACTCTATGACCGCCTGGCGGACCGGTTCGTCATGGGCGAGAACGTCTCGCAGGCCGCTCAGTTTGCCGAGTCGGGAAATGCCCAGGCTGGATTTGTCGCCTTGGCGCACGCCCTATCGCCCGCGGTCAAGAGCCTGGGAAAGTTCTGGGTGGTTCCTGCGGATTACTATCCCCCGCTGGAGCAGGGCGTAGTCATCCTCAGCAGGTCACAACATAAGAAGGAGGCAGCAGATTTTCTGCAGTATCTGAAAACGAAGGATGTCTCTGAGGTACTTCACAAGTACGGATTTACGCTTCCCAAGGATTAGAGGAGCCGGCGAAAGTTAGCGCGAGCCAACACGAGCGGCTCTCGCCAAAGGCTGCGATTCGGCGCGGCTAACGGGCCCCATGAGGCTGACATGGTGCTCTTCGAAAGTAATTTTGGGATCACCGGCAACACGATCCGCGTAAGAGGCGAGCGCCAGAAGGAAAGCTTCCATCTCCACAAGAACCTGTTCGTTCCCCGACATACGATGGCCCCTCCTTCGTTGAAACCTTCTCGCACTCATTACCGCTCACCCTTCCCGCGGAACGACTAAATCTCACCCGTTCTTAGGTCGTATACCCGCGACTCTTAGAACACTTTCGGCGCAGATTAGTTGTTCGAACGGGGGAAGACTCAACTTACTCCACAGGCGGGCCGGGGTAAATGGCACATTCGGGCTAGGAACAATACTTGAAAACACATCCTTTTGGGCTACGACCGCCCACCGCGCGAGGTGATGGAGGTTGCGAGCAGTTCTGCTGTAAGACCCCGATTCGCAATATGGGCGGTGACGTGCTTGCGCGCTCGTGACACCGCAATGCCGGGATCGAGGAATACCAATACAGACGGTCCCGCTCCGCTAAGCACTGCTCCCAGGATTCCGTTCTTCCCTTTCAGTTCCTGCAAGCATGGCAGCAACGGGCATAGGGCTGCCCGATAGGGCTGGTGAATACGATCGTCAAGAGCCACGCCCAGCAAATCGGGACGGCCCTGGGTGAAGGCCGATAGCAGCAGCATTGAGTTCTGCACGTTCGTCACGGCGTCCGCCCGCGAGTAATGGGCTGGAAGCACACGGCGGGCTTCCTCGGTCGACAGCGGTTGATCCGGAATGGCCAGCAATAAAGGCCACTTCCCTTTCGGCCGGATGACCGCGACCTGTGCCTCGGCTTCTCCAGACATCCGCGCCACGGTCAGCCCTCCCATCCAGCAGGCCGACGCGTTGTCGGGATGGTGCTCGCGCCGCGAGGCCTCGCCGACAATCTGCGCATCAGTCCACTTGATCCGACCGAAATGCACCGCCAGAGCAATCCCCGCCAGCCGAGCCGCGGCAGAAGAACCGCACCCTTTCCCGATCGGAATCTCGTTGGCAATGCGCAGCGAAAGCGGTGTGATCACCCGACCGGTTCCGGACAGAACTTCCCGGTAGGTATTCAGGATGAGATGGTCTTCCACTTTCCCGCAGACGCCCTGATCGCGTCCCTTGGCCACGATGGAAAAATCGTCGGCCGGACGCGCATCAATCCTGATGTAGAAATCCATCGCCAGCGCCGCAGCATCAAACGCCGGCCCAAGGTTGGCAGAAGTAGCGGGCAGCGCAATACGAAAGCTGGATTGTCGCGATCTCTTCGCAGGCATCAGAGTAGCGTCGGCGTCCCGCCGGCTGTGGCGAGCGCATCTTGCGCTCGCACCATCGGGCTAGATATTCCCTCGCCCCTCATTTCGAAACTCAGTTGAATCGCTCCAAAGTTCGCATGACCGCATCAAGCGACGCATCCAAAACGATCGGCGGATGGCGCAAGGAATCCACCGCCCCAGATTCTGGTCCACCGCCAAACATCTCGCCGCGATGGAAATCGATGGTGAAATCCGGATCCTTCAGCAAATTCCCCGTCAGCACCAACACCACAGTCTGGTCGCGCGTCACGAACCCTTGCTTCACCAGCTTCTTCAGCCCAGCCAAAGTAACGGCCGAAGCCGGCTCGCACCCAATGCCTTCCGCACCGATCTCCGCCTTGGCCTGCGCGATTTCCCGTTCGGTCACCTGTTCACACGCGCCGCCAGTAGCTTCGAGCACGTGCGCAGCCTTCTTCCATGAAGCAGGATTGCCGATGCGGATCGCAGTCGCTCGCGTTTCTGGAGGAACGCTGATCAAGCGCTTGCCGCCCGCTTCTCGCAGCGTGCGCACCAACGCGTTGGCCCCTTCCGCCTGAATCACGGACAGCTTCGGCAAGCGCGAAATCAATTCCAGCTCACGCATTTCCAACAGCGCCTTGCCGATGGCGGAACTATTCCCCAGATTGCCGCCAGGAACGATGATGTGATCAGGCACCTGCCAATCCAGTTGCTCGAGCAATTCGATCGCAAGCGTCTTCTGCCCTTCCAGCCGAAACGGATTAATTGAATTCAGCTGGTAGACGGGCGCCTTCCGAACCAGTTCTTGCAGCAGCTTCAGGCAGCCGTCGAAATCGGTGCGTAATTGGCACGTAACCGCGCCGTAGTCGAGCGCCTGCGAGAGCTTGCTCCAGGAAATTTTCCCTTCCGGAACCAGCACCAGGCCGCGCATTCCTCCGCGCGCCGCATAGGCGGCCATCGATGCCGAAGTGTTCCCTGTCGATGCGCACGCTACCCAGCGGAATCCCGCACAGCGGGCAAAAGTCGCCGCCACCGTCATTCCAGCATCCTTGAACGATCCCGTGGGGTTCATTCCCTGGTGCTTCGCAAAGAGACGCGGCACACTCGTGAGACGGGCGCATTGCGGCAGTTCGTAAAGCGGCGTATTCCCTTCCCTGAGAGTGATGACCTGCTGCTCGTCGTCAAGCGCAGGCAGCAAATCGCGATAACGCCAAACGCCGCTTAGGTCTATTGGGCTCGACGACAGCCGCCGCTTCTGCCACGCAGACTTCAGCGTCGCCGCATCAGGCTTCTTTTCATTCCAGGTGGGATAAGTGATTTCGAGTAAGTCTCCGCATCGACCGCAGCGGAAGTCCTGGCTAGCGGCATCGCTGAGATCACCGCAACCAATGCAACGAAACCTGAAGTTTTCCTGGCGCACACCCGGAGTGGAACTGGAGACCAATGACATGAGCGCGATCTATTTCTCTCTCCGCAGGTATTGGTCGGTCTTGTTGATCCAATCGGCGCGCGGCGGAGCGAACACGTCAAGGTCGACCGTATCTTCGAGCGCCTCGGCCTTATGCGGCATGTTGGACGGGATGCACAGCACTTCCCCGGCATGCACCACGATCTCTTTACCGTCAATGTAGAACTTAAGCGCGCCTTCGACGATGTACGTCAACTGCTCATTATGATGGCTGTGTTCGGGGACGATGCATCCTTTCTTCAGCAGGACGCGCGCCAGCATGATCTCCTGACCGACCACGAATTGCCTTTGCAGCAGAGGATTCAGATCCTCGAGCGGAATCGTATGCCACGGGATGTATTGCAGTGCGGCGGAAGGGGCAGCCTGTTTTGCGACCACGCGCTTCGCGGGCTTTTTGGACTCCGCTTTCGCGAGCGACGTTGCTTTAGATTTGGGTTTCGATTTTGGCATAAACTTTTTGTGCAAAGCTTAAGTTTCGAAAGTCGTCAACTGCCCTCCAGGATGCGAAGGTCCCGTTCCGCAGCATTTCCCAGCACCTTCAGAGCCGCCTGGTATGCAGGACTCTCATAGGTCGCGACGGCGCTCTGCACACTATCGAACTCGATCACCACACTCCGTTGATCCAGGCCGGCTTCATACCTTCGGTAGGGAGTGCCGCGTGCGATGAAGCATCCTCCTCCGGATTGAATCGCTGGAGTCGCCAACTTGGCGTATTCCACCAACGCAGCTGGATTCGAAACCGAACGGTAGAATGCGATCCAGTATCCCTTCGCCATATTAGTGCACCCTTCCGTTGTACAGCTTCACCGCCGTGTCATGCAGGTAAGCGTGGGCCAATTCCAGCGCGCGCGGCTCTGTGACTTCTCCTTCGGAAATCATCTCCGCTAATGCCGCAGCCAATGCGGTTCGCGACGAATATGCGCCCAGCCAGTAACTCTCTTCCGCGCCCAAGACCTGATTGTACGGGAAACAGTCGGTGCCAAAGGTGATCTTGTCGGGAAAAGTTTCCAGCCACATCTTCAACGTGTGCTTGAATTCTGACGGATACTGCGCGAGCTCCCCAAACGAAGAGTCCAGATACACGTTCTTCATCGCCGCCAACCAGATCGCTTCGCGCTCCAACGGATATCCCCCGTGAATCATCACGAATGTTGTAGAGGCATATCGCGGATCGCGCAGCACGGTTTCGAGACTCATGATGTTGCTCTGCGAGAGATTGAAATAGTCGCCGATCCCGATGGCCGTATGAATGTGCACCGGCAAGTGCAGCCGACCACCTTCCTGAACCAAGTAGCGGAAGATGTAATCCTGAAACGTGCGGTATTCCCTTTCCGTCGGTATTCCACCCGTGATGAACCTGCGATAGATGTCCTCAGCCTGCGAGCTTGCTGGATCGCTGAACGACATCGGTCGGAAATAAGCGACCTCGAACTTCATGGCAACGCCGCCGCGCCGGGAATTGTCCTCGAGCACGCGGCTGATAAAGCTCAGATAATCGGCGAATGACGCTGGAAGCTTCGTGACGTTCACCTGCTGCATCCAGCGACGGAGCATCTTCTCTTGCAGCGGAATGAAGACTCCTTCGTCAGGATTGCGTCCGGTTTCGCGCTCATTATTAAATGGCCACATGAACGAATCGGCGAAGAACACCCAGGGAAAGCGCTTGGCGTCGAGATAGTCGGGCATCATCGCGCGATTCGCCACCGAGGATTCTATGTTGATTTTGTCGAGAATGGAGTTGAAGTATGTGGTGCCCGAAAGCTGCTTCTTCAACTCAGTTTTCTTATTCAGCAGCCACTTCGCGTGCTCCTGGGAGAGATCGTTGTACGGATATCCGAATAGCGCCTTGGCAGCGGCTGCCAACTCAGGATTGTCGTCGCGGGTGCGCAGGGCTTCGCTGGCATTTGGAGGAGCGGCCATGGCGTCGACATCCGGATCGTCAGCATAACCAGGATGGGCGTGATGATCGAAGGCCGCAATCTTTTCGATCTGGGGAAGCAGGCGTTGATAGATCTGCTGCACATCTCCGCCTGGCAAAGGACGAGCCTGCGCCGCACACCAGCCAGCGACCAATAAGATGACCACAACAATTCGGATTCCATCTCGCATGGGATGCCTCGAACACCACTTTGAATCTGGGACTGCTCACCGAACTGCAGTTGCCTGCCACGCCGACGAGACTTTGTGAATGCGCTCGACCGCTTCCTGCAACGTTGCCATCGATGAGGCGAACGAGAACCGGATGAAGTCTTTGCCGGAAGAGCCGAAGGCCGCGCCAGGAATTGCAGCGACACCAGCGTCCTCGAGCAGACTGCGGCAGAGATCCTCGGCGCTCATGCCGGTTCCGGTAATTTCGACCCACGCATAGAACGCGCCATCCGGCGGCATGCAGCGGAAACCAGGAACGCGATTCAGGTCCTGGGCGAACTGAGCTCTTCGGCGGGTGAACTCGGCGACCATCCGCGGCGTGTTGCCTTCTCGATCGCGGAGCGCCTCGATCGCCGCGTACTGCGTGAACTCGGCCACGCAGGTGTAGGTGTTGACCACCATCAGATTCAGCGCGGGCACGACTTCGGGCGGAGCAACCGTGTATCCAAGCCGCCATCCTGTCATCGCAAAGCTCTTCGAGAAGCCGTCGATGATCAGCGTTCGCTCGGCCATCCCGGGATACCGCAACATCGACAGATATTCCCCGCCGTAGATGATGCGAGCGTAAATCTCGTCCGAAAGCACCCACAGATCGTGCTTGACTGCGAGTTCGGCGAGCGCTCGCTGCACAGCGTCGGTGTAGACCGTTCCCGTCGGATTCCCTGGAGAGTTCGTAAGCAGCATCCGCGTCCGCCGAGTAATCTTCGAAGCAACTTCCTCTGGATCGGGCTGAAGTTGATTCCGCGCCGAGAGCGTGTAAGGTACCGGGACGGCTCCGAGGCCGAGCGAGATCGAGGCATATCCGGGGAAACCCGGATTCGGGTAAAGAACTTCGTCGCCCGGTTCGAGCAGCGCCATCATCGACTGAAAGAGTGCGATCTTGCATCCGGGAGCAATAACAATGTTATCGGGCGAGACTTGAATGCTGCGCGTGCGGGCCAGATACGTGGCGATGTCGTGACGCAGTGCTGGAACTCCGATCACGTTGCAATAGCGATCTTTCCCCTCGGCCAGCGCTCGTGCCGCCGAATCGATGACCGACTTACCAGGATGGAAGTCGGGTTCGCCGAGCTCAAGATGAATGATCGAGCGGCCCTGAGCCTCAAGTTCCTTAGCGCGCGCAAAGACCGACAGCGCACCTTCGCCACTCATGACTGACATTCGTGATGCGATCGATCGCATGAATCTCCTAGAGCAATGAGCCATGTGCGATGAGCTGTGAGCAAGCCGGTTCGATACTATGGTTGCTCACTGCTCACAGCTCACTACTCATTGCTCATCACAATCCTTTATACATTCCGCCGTCGACCAGCACCGTTTGCCCCGTGATGTAGGACGCGCGATCCGAAGCCAGCCAGACAATTGTTTCCGCCACTTCGCGAGGATCGCCTAAGCGCTTCACCGGAGCATCAGCGGCCCACGCATCGAGGAATTCCTGCTCCGGCTTTCCCGTCGTTGCGGCGCGGGCTTTCGCCAGCTCTTTCAGTCGATCGGTCGCAGTGAATCCCGGGCCGACGTTGTTGACGAGTATGCCGTCTTTCCCGAACTCGTTCGCCAGGCTCTTCACCAGACCAACGACTGCGGCGCGGACCGCATTCGACAGCACCAGGTCGGTGACCGGCTGCTTTGTGGTAATCGAAGTGATCGTAATTATGCGTCCCCACTTTTTACGCTGCATGTGGGGGATCACTTCATGGGCGAAATACACGTTACTGAGAAAGTTGGCGTCGATCGCCTTCTTCCAGTCTTCGAGGGATGCGGCTAGAAATCCCTTGGCCGGCGGACCGCCTGCGTTGGTCACGCAGATGTCGACGCTGCCGAACTTGCTTGCCACGGCGGCGACGAAGCGCGACACGCCTGCGAGATCGGTCACGTCGAAGGCTTCGGCGTAGACTTCGGCCGCTTGCTGACGGCGAATCTTCTCGGCGGCGGCTTGCAATGTGCGTTCGTTGCGGGCACACATCGCAACGCAGCAACCTTCGGCGGCAAACGCCTCGGCTGTCGCTAAGCCAATCCCTTGACTGGACGCTGCTACCAGCGCGACTCGTCCTTTGATCCCCAGATCCATGGCGGAGTGAACTCGGCATTATAAATGGTGGCAAGGAAATAAGGATGCGAGCCGAACGCGCGATTCTTGCGTCGCAAAGAACGCGACTTCGCGCGGCTCGCCCGGGTCCTTCGGCGCGCAAAAGGCGCGCGTCTCAGGATGACAAAACTCGTTTGGCTTGCAGCGCTTGAACCACACCATTAGTCTTGACGTCAGAGGAATCTATGAAACAGCGCAAACGTCGTCCTGAAACCGCCGCGGTGCGCGGCGCGTCGGAGATGGAGAAGAAGAACGGACCGGTCGCGCCAGAGATCTATCAGACTTCGACCTTCGAGGTCGCCGACAACCAAGAACAGATTCGCGTAACCACGACGGACCGCTACTACACGCGCTGGGGAAATCCGACGATCACGCTCGCCGAGCAAACCGTGGCAGCGCTCGAAGGTACCGAGGCTGCGCTGGTGTTTGCCTCCGGAATGGGAGCGATCACAACCACGATCCTGTCGCTGTTGAAAACCGGGGATCACATCGTCGCACAGCGCGACCTCTATGGCGGCGTGACAAAGTTCTTCTCGGAGTGGCTGTCGAAACTTGGGATCGAGACTACCTTGGTGGATACGACCGAATACGAGCAGCATTCGGGAGCCATTCGTCCGAGCACGAAGCTGTTGTATCTGGAGTCGCCGACGAATCCTGCCTTGCGCATCGTCGACATGAAAAAGACGGCGGCGCTCGCCAGGCAGCACGGGCTGATCAGCATGATCGACAGCACGTTTGGCACACCGATCAATCAGCATCCCGCGGAGTACGGAATCGATCTGGTGATGCATTCGGGCACGAAATACCTGAGCGGGCACGCGGATCTGACTTGCGGTGTCGTCAGCGGACGGCAGGAGTTGATCGAGCAGATTGGCGAATCTCGAAAGACGCTCGGCAATTGCATGGACCCGCACGCGGCGTGGTTGCTGATCCGCGGATTAAAGACGCTGGCCGTGCGCGTTGCTCGGCAGAACGAGAACGCGCTGCGCGTGGCTGAATTCCTGGAGCAGCACGCGAAGGTGCGGCGCGTTCATTATCCGTTTCTGAAGAGCCATCCACAGTACGCGATTGCGCGCCAGCAGATGTCGGGCGGAAGCGGCATGGTCACGTTTGAGGTCGATGGCACCGGCGACGACGCGCGGCGCGTCAGTGAGGCAATGAAGCTGTTCACGCTCGCGACGAGTTTGGGTGGAGTCGAGTCGCTGGCCTCGATCCCGGTGCTGACGTCGCACGCGATGATCTCGGCCGAGCAGCGCGCTGAAATGGGCGTAACGGAGCAAATGGTCCGGCTGTCGGTTGGAATCGAGAGCGTGGAAGATCAAATCGAGGATCTGGAGCGGGCGCTGGAAGCTGTGGGAATGCGGCAGTCAATGTCGGTGGGATAAGAAGAGTAAAATAGACTGCAGATTCGCCCTTCGATCCGGAGGCATGCCGTGATCAGATCTGCTTTCCTCTTCATTGTTCTGCTCGTCTGCGTGTATCCCGCCCATGCTCAGATTAAGGACGCTTACACTCCTGGAGTTCCCCCTCCGCCTGCCTCCATGGACCCGGACCACGGCAAGACCGCTCCGAACGGACCGAAGTTGCCGCAGCGTCATATCGATCTGGCGAAGCTGCAGCAAGAAGCTGACGATCTGGCCCGCACCGCGCAAACGATCCCGACAGATATGACCGGTGTCCGTCAGGGCACGCTGCCAAAGGACATCATTGAGAAACTGAAGCGGATCGAGAAGCTGTCGAAGCGGCTGAGAGGTGAGCTGAATCCCTAGACGGCCCGCCAAGGCTGGCAGCCGGGCGCAACCTGGAGGGCATTTCCGTCACCCGCCGAAGACGGCAACCCCGGCCTCTTCGAGGCCGGGGTTGGCATGTTGCGAAGCTCACATGGCTAGAAGATGAACTTCATACTGAACTGCAGGACGCGGGCGAGGTGGGCCTGACCGATCTGGGCAAACGCGGCATTTCCCGGACCGATGCAAGCCGCGTTGCCGGCCGAATTGTTGGTGCCACCGGTGCAGGTCATGGAGTTCGTCAACCCCCCGCTGGATCCTGATGAGACGCTGGAGAGCGAGAACTGCGAATGGTTGAAGACGTTAAAGGCCTCGGCCCGGAACTCCAGAGCCGTGCTTTCCTTGATGGCGAAGTGCTTAAACACTCCCATATCGAAACTCAGACGAGATGGGTTTCGCACATCGTTTCGACCAGCATCGCCAAAGGTGAGCCCCCGCGGCAACGCGAAGGCGCCTGGATTGAAGTCAAACTTGGCGTAGCCCGGTCCACTGACCTGGCTCGCCGGCGGGATATTGGAGGTCGCACTACCAATGCGGTCCGGATAAGAGACAGCGGACGTGATGCTGCCAGTTGCAACACCTGCATTGTCGGGGTAAGTTGTGCCGTTCGCCACAGTAACGGGTATCCCTGTAGAGAACGATTCAATACCGGACCATTGCCAGCCGCCCAGCAGGGAATGGGTAAGACCAGACTTCTTGAAGAAAGGCACGTCATAAACCCAAGCTATGTTCAGCATGTGCCGCTGGTCGAAATTAGAACTGGCGCGGCTCAAACTCGGGTCATAGGAGTTAACAAACGTCCCATCGTAACGATCCGAAGAATCGTCAATCGAGTGGCTGTAGGTATAGGCTCCCGTCAGGACCAACGAGCCTACGCTCTTGCGAGCTGAAACTTGCAGGGCGTGGTAGGTCGAATTCGCTTGATTTTCCAAACGCGTGATGTTGTGCACCCCGAGGAACGGACGATAGTAGTCCGCACTGTTTCCGCACGCTGTTTGCAGATCAATAGCCACCTGGCCGTTGACTGCGTTCCCATTTACCACCCCGCTCACATTGGGGAGACCAATGTTCGTCAGGCTGTTGCAATCAGCGGCGCTTATCGGCTGACCCGGCAGGTAGGGGTTCTGCGATGCTGTCACGGGAAACAGCTGGTTTAGGTTGCGCTCCAGGCCAATATGAGTTCCCTTGCTGCCGACATACGAAACGGTCATCACGCTGTGCCCCGCAAACTCGCGTTGGACATCCAGGTGCCACTGCTGCATGTATGGCCAGATGGCTTTGTTTGGAATCGAGTAAAAGCTCAATGGGAAAACAGGCGCCGCTTGTCCTGCGCCTGCCACCCCGATATTGGTGTACCCGACAACGTTATTCTGGGTTGCACTTTGGAGTAACGGTGAAGTCTGGCCCTCCATTCCTTCGGTATCAGCTTCATTGCCGTTGGCGTGCTCATAAAACACGCCGTAGCCGCCGCGAATAGCCATCTTGCCATCGCCGAATACATCGTAGGCAAATCCAACGCGGGGAGCGGGGTTAAACAAGTGCCCGTTCAGGCAGCCGGCGTTAGAATTCTTTCCGACAACTACACCTGTGAAGCCGTCGAAGTTGTAAGTGCCACCCGGGCCCCCACATTGCACGAGGCCGAGGAGCGGGTTACCGCTGGTGATTTGTCCCGGCGTACAGGTCGTTGAGTTGGCCGGACAGAGGACCGGAGCATTCGCGATGCCGGCCTGATAAACCGCTGGATCCCAGTTGTACGCATGTTGATACCGATCGCGGTATGTTCCGAACAAGCTCAGACGTAATCCAAGATTGAGCGTAAGCCGATTGGTAACACGCCAGTCGTCCTGGAAATAGGGTTCGACGATCTTGTACCGGTTGTAAAACTTCAACTGGTTGCTGCCCTGAACGAAACTGGAAATATTCCCTACCAGAAAGTCAGCAAAAGGGTTGCCGGTGCCCTGAGGCATATTCTTGCTGAAGTTCAGCTGGCCGTTGACCTGAACACTGCTGAGTTCGTTCTTTTGCGCAGTGACTACATACAATCCCATCGTCAGATTGTGGCGGCCGATAATCTTCGTCACGTTGTCGCGATAGGTATACGTCGGATTGGAGTTGTAGGCGCCTTCAGGCCAGATACCTTCCGGATCTATGTTCAAGCCTGAGGTGTAGACGTTCTTGCCAGCGCCGATGTTAATAGCCGGGAGCTTCCCTCCACCGCCGTTGTTGTAGAGGTATCCCATCGTGAAGCCGGCGGGGATCTTGTAATAGCCCCGCGACTGAAACGAGATGTGGTCAGTCGTATAGCTGGCCACAAACTCATTGAGGAGCGTGGGTGAAATCGTGCTGGTCAAACGGGCGACCATACTCACACCGGGACCGTTGAAGAACGTCTGCGAAGTTGGGAAGTTAGTTGTGTCCCAAATGGAGCCCGGTTCGAGAGTCGTCCACGAATCATGGATGTAGCGAAAGGTCGCTCGATGGTGTTCGGTAATGTTGTGATCGACTCGCACCAACTCCTC